>Ga0209542_10001341_pt1 | contig 57924 bp, 57 predicted proteins | sample RifCSPhighO2_01_FD_184028 | JGI IMG/M metagenome (GOLD analysis project Ga0209542, IMG submission 184028) | Soil microbial communities from Rifle, Colorado - Rifle CSP2_plank highO2_0.1 (SPAdes) (version 2) | ecosystem: Environmental > Terrestrial > Deep subsurface > Rock core/Sediment ...
CGCCCGTTTTGCCGGCCATTAATTCCAAAGCCGCCGGATTTATTTTAACCGCTTCCACGGTTTTAAAAGTCGAACCCCAGGACAGACGATTTTCCTGACTGACCTGATAAGAAAGCAAGACGTTGGCCGCCAGGTCGGGAGTCTGGATAATTATTTCTTCTTTAGGGGTCTCGGGGCGAGAAATCGTGCGCCGACGAGATGGAGTAGAGGAGGTCGGGATATTTGGTTCCGGGTCATTGTGTTTATCAGAAACTTTTTCTTCTTCTTTCGGCTTTGCCGGATGAGAGACCGGGCGCTTCCGGGGCGGAGTGGCGGAAGTAACGGTTTCGGTGTCCGGAGTCGTTTTCACCACCGTCGGAACCGTCGGCCGGACAACTGTGCGAATTCTGGAAGCTATAGTTGTATTTCTGGTTTCCGGAACTGTCTCTTCGGTCGTCGGAATTACGGACCGGATTATGGGACGCGTTCGCAAGGCCGCTTCGGCGAAGGATGCGCCCAAAAGCGCGCTGGCAATTAGAGTCAGTGCTAAGGAGACGCGGGTGAAGGTTTTTGAAAATTCCGGCCTCATTGCAGTTGCACTGGATTACGCGTGGATTATATATGATTCAAGCCAAAAAGTCAATCCTTTAGAACCCTCTTGCCTTGAGGGCGCAAGTGTGCTACGCTCTGATTATACAAGTCCTGTCAAACGGGGCTTTTATTTTTAATAACACAGGCCACTAGGCCTTAGGCGCTAGGAAACTAGCTAGATCCTAGAGCCTAAATGCCTAAATCCTAATTATGTTAGACCTAAAAACATTCAAGTCCGCGCTGGAACAGTTGGAAGAAGAGCGGAAAATTCCGCAGGCAAAAATCCTGGAAGCCATTGAGCAGGCGATGGCCGCGGCGTATAAAAAGGACTACGGCAAGAAAGGCCAAATTATCCGCGCCAAGTTTGATTTGGAAACCGGGCAGACGGATTTTTACCAGGTGAAAATCGTGGTGGACGAAAGCGTGGTGATAATGCCGGACGAAAACCTTACCCCGGCCCCTGCCCGTTCGGCAGGCGGGCTCTCCGAAGGAGAGGGGGGAGAGGAGGAGCGCGTGCATTTTAATCCCGAGCATCATATCTTGCTGGAGGATGCTCGCAAAATCAAAAAGGGGGCGGAGTTGCACGACGAAATTATTTTCCCGCTGGAAGCCAAGGATGATTACGGACGCATCGCCGCCCAGACAGCCAAGCAGGTCATCGTGCAGAAAATCCGCGAAGCGGAACGCTCTTCCGTGCTCGACGAATACGGCGGCAAGGAGGGCGAAGTGGTTTCCGGTGTGGTGCAGAAAGTGGAGCGGGGCAACATTTACGTGGACTTCAGCCGGGCCACCGGCATTCTGTCGGCCGAAGAGCAAATTCCCGGCGAGTATTGGGAACGCGGGCGACGCATCCGCGCCTATCTCTTCAGTGTGGAAGACACGCCGCGGGGCATCAACCTGCGCCTATCCCGCACCCATCCAAAATTTTTAGAAAAACTTTTCGCGATAGAAGCGCCGGAAATTGAAAACGGCGCCGTAGAAATAAAAGCGGTGGCCCGCGAAGCCGGCGCCCGCTCCAAAATAGCCGTAATGTCGCACGACGAGCACATCGATGCAGTCGGTTCTTGTGTTGGGCAAAAAGGCACCCGGGTCAACACCGTGACTGCGGAACTTTCCGGCGAAAAAATTGATATAATTCCCTGGTCGGACGACCCGAAACAGCTAGTCGCCAACGCCCTGTCGCCAGCCAAAGTTCTTGCTTTGGAAATTAACGAAACAGAGCATAAGGCCTCGGTGGAAGTAGCCGATGACCAGCTCTCGCTGGCTATCGGCAAAGGCGGACAGAATGTGCGCCTGGCGGCCAAGCTGACTGGCTGGCGCATTGACATCAAGGGCGCCAGCGCGGAAGAAGTCGCTTCGGCAGACGCAGAAAATGTTGAACACCAAGGATTGAATGAAGAAGAAAAATAAAAATTTTATTAGTTAAAATAAAAAAATTATCAAATGAGTAATTTTTTACTGTTTGCGATTATCAGCTCGGTGGTGGCCATCGTTTACGGTCTCTTTCTGGCACGCATCATTTTAAAGAAAAGCGCCGGTTCAGAACGCATGCAGGAAATCGCCCAAGCGATCCAAGCCGGTGCGGGCGCGTATCTCAACAAACAGTATCGGACCATCGGCGTCATCGCAGTCATTCTTTTTTTAATTATCGGCTGGGTGGATAAACTCGGCTGGACCACCGCATTCGGTTTCTTGGTCGGAGCAATTTTCTCGGCGCTGGCGGGCTACATTGGCATGAATGTTTCTGTGCGCGCAAATGTCCGCACTACCGAAGCGGCAAAACAAGGTTTGAGCGCGGCATTGACACTTGCATTTCGGGGCGGAACGGTCACTGGACTTTTAGTGGTCGGCCTCGCGCTTCTGGGCGTCGCTGGTTTTTATGCAATCACTCGCGATGTGTCCGCGCTGATAGGTCTGGGTTTCGGCGCTTCGCTTATTTCCATTTTCGCGCGCTTGGGCGGAGGCATCTTCACTAAAGCGGCGGATGTTGGTGCGGATTTGGTCGGCAAACTGGAAGCCGGCATTCCGGAAGATGATCCGCGCAACCCGGGTGTCATCGCGGACAATGTCGGCGACAATGTCGGCGACTGCGCCGGTATGGCCGCGGATCTTTTTGAAACCTACGCAGTCACAACTATAGCGGCAATGTTGCTGGGTGAATTAATTTTCCCCGGATCATATACTGCTATTGGGTTGCCATTAATGATTGGCGGAATTTCTATTTTTGCTTCAATTATTGGAACTTTCTTTGTGCGTCTTGGAAAAAGTGGCTCAATTATGGGCGCTTTGTATAAAGCCCTGGCAGCTTCGGGGATTTTAGCGCTAGCTGGATTTTTCCCTTTAGCGCGCTGGGCGGCAGAAACCATGAACGAAGGAGTGGATAGAGGTCTGACACTTACCACTAGTGAAATTTTTTATCCAATGTTTGTGGGTATAGTTGTAACCGGCCTTATTGTAATTATTACCGAATATTTCACCTCAACAAAATATTCTCCGGTCCGCTCTATCGCACAAGCGTCTGTTTCCGGACACGGCACTAATGTGATTCAGGGCCTGGCGATATCTATGAAATCCACCGGCTTACCTCTGCTCACTATAGTTGCGGGAATTCTAGCCAGTTATCATTACGGGGGGCTTTATGGCATCGCAATCGCAGCGATGTCTATGCTTTCCATGACCGGCATTATCGTCGCCATTGACGCTTACGGGCCGATTACCGACAACGCCGGAGGTATCGCCGAGATGGCAAAGTTACCAAAAGAAGTGCGTGATGTTACCGATCCCCTTGATGCCGTTGGCAACACCACAAAAGCTGTTACTAAGGGTTATGCAATAGGTTCAGCGGGACTTGCGGCGCTCGTTCTTTTTGCTTCTTACACCGAAGAAATAATAAGCGCGGGGAAAAATATTACTTTTGATTTAAGCAATCCTTATGTGATCATCGGACTATTCTTGGGCGGTTTGCTTCCCTATTATTTTGGCGCACTTTGTATGGAAGCAGTCGGGAAAACCGCCAGCAAGGTCGTGGAAGAAATCCGTCGGCAGTTTCGCGAGATAAAAGGAATTATGGAGGGCACCACTAAGCCGGATTATGCCAAGGCCGTCTCCATCATTACCGGCGCAGCTATCAAGCAGATGGTTTTTCCGGCGCTTATCCCGGTGCTCGCGCCCATTTTAGTAATTCTGATTTTCGGCCGAGAAAAGGGTCTGGTGGTTTTGGGCGGACTTTTGGTCGGCTCCATCATCACCGGTCTCTTCGTGGCCATTTCCATGACCTCCGGCGGCGGGGCCTGGGACAATGCCAAAAAATACATTGAATCTGGAAACTACGGCGGCAAAGGTAGCGAGGCCCACAAGGCAGCGGTAACCGGCGACACGGTTGGCGACCCCTACAAAGATACCGCTGGCCCGGCGATTAATCCGATGATTAAGATATTGAATATCGTTGCCTTGCTTCTGGCCGCCTTCTTGTTATAATATGGAGGAAGCAGGAAACATTATTAGTTTAACAATTTAATCTCAAATGATTACAAGATTATGTAAGTTATTAGCTCTGTTTGTGGTTTTCTTTATGCTGCTAGCGACAGGCCCCAGCTTGTTGCGGGCGGAGAGCAACAGCGGTCCGGGTAGTGTCAACAGTGGTCGTGATCTCCTAGACGATGATGAAGATGAGGATGAAAACGGGGACGAAGACGAGGATGAGGATAATGACGATGATTCTGATGATGTAGACGAAGGTGAAAACAGCGACGATGATTCTTCCGCTTTTTCTGTGGAACGGGAAAGAATCATAAACGAATTTAAGGCGAGACGGGAGGCGCTGGAAGCGGAAATGCAGGCCAAGCGAAAAGAAATAAAGGCGCAGCTAGAGACCATGCGCGAGGAGCGAAAGGCCAAGCTAGAAACCCTTAAACAAGAAGTCAAGGCGGAAAGAGATGAAGCCAAGGCGCAGTTGAAAGAATTAAGAGTGGAGGGCCGCGAAAAAGCATTAGAGCGCTTTGACTATGTACTTTCAAAAATAGATGAATTTATCGTTCGCATCAATTCTAAAATCGCCGACCTGGAAGCCAGAGAAGTGGATGTCGCCGCGGCCAAGAATCTAGTGGCCGCCGCGGAAGAAAAACTGGCGGCGGCGACCGATAAGGTGGCCGAGATGGATGCTCTACTGGTCGCTTCCGTAGAAGGATTGACTCTGGAAAACAAAACCAACCTACGCACCTTGGCGCAAGAGACACAGAGCTTGGTGGTTGAAGCTCGCCTATTATTGCGGGACGCAGTAAAATCTCTGAAAGAGAGCGTTAAGGCGAAGATAGAAGCTATTAAAGACGCCGCGTCAAATTCTGATTCCGATTCTGACGATGATCCTTCAGATGCGGAAACCGAAAATTAAATTATCAACTAACTAAAAAGTTATGGAACCGGATAAAAAAACAAATGGGGCGATGATTGGATTGGTCATTATCATCTTGATTCTGATTGTTGGCGGAATTTACATTTGGCAGTCCCGGACCCAGTCCGGCGCGCCGGAAGAGGGTCTCCCGGCCGAAACCCTGCCAGCAGCAGAGGCAGATTTGGATGCTTTGGAACAGGAATTGGATGCCGCCGATCTGGACATCGAAGCCAGCGTGATTGACAGCGTGGAGTAAAAATACTACATGTTTAAAATAAGTGTGAAGAAACTGCCGCAGAGCGAGGTGGAGATTGAGGGCGAGCTGGAGGCGGAGGTTTTTGAGGCCTACTACCCGCCAGCGCTCAAAAAAATCGGCGAAAACTTGGAAGTTCCCGGTTTCCGGAAAGGCAAGGTGCCGGAAAACATTCTACTGGCACAGGTGCCGGAAATAAAAATTCTAGAAGAGATGGCGGAACTGGCGCTGTCGGAACATTATCCCAAAATACTCGAGACGAACAAAATCGACGCGCTCGGCCGGCCGGAAATTTCTATTCTCAAGCTGGCGCGCAAAAATCCGCTCGGCTTCAAGATTAAGACCGCCGTCCTGCCCGCCGTCAAACTGCCGGACTATAAAAAAATCGCGAAAGATGTCCTAAGGTCGGACCTTGAGAATTCAAAAAGGTCTGACCTTGAAGTTTCCGAAGAAGATTTGGAAAATACGATAACCGACATCCGTAAGTCCCGCGCGCCGAAGGTGCATATGGCGGAAGCAACCCCTCCCGACCTCCCCTTATCAAGGGAGGAGAAAAATGTTCCTCCTGACAAGGGGGAAAACAAGGGGGTTGAAGACCTGCCGGAATTCAACGACGAATTCGTGCGTACGCTTGGACCTTTCCAGAATGTGGCGGATTTTAAGGAAAAACTTAAGGCAAATATAAAATTGGAAAAGGAAAACGCCGCCCGCGAAAAAACCCGGCTTAAAATCGTGGAAAAAATAATTGCGGCCAGCGCCATCGACCTGCCGGAAATGCTAGTTGATTTGGAGCTGGATAAAATCCTCTACCGCATGGAAGCCGACATCACCGCCATGGGTCTCAAGTTTGAAGATTACCTGAAACATATGAATAAAAAGACGGAAGATTTGCGGAAAGATTTTCACAAAGACGCGGAGCAGAAAGCGAAGCTGGCGCTTATTTTAAATGAAATCGCCAAAGCAGAAAAAATTTCCGCTGATCCGGAACTGGTCGCCCAGGAAGTCGCTGCCATTTTGGAGCGCTATAAAGAAGCCGACCCCGAACACGCTCGCCTACATGCCGAAAACATCCTCACCAACGAAAAAATCTTCCAGTTTTTGGAGGGTCAATAAAACCCTAAGCTAGAATTCCAGTCATCTGCTTAAAAGCACTGATCATTCTTGTCATGCCTATGCCTCCACCAGCGCGCGGGAAAAATGGCAGAGCGAGAAATTGTTCGAGTTCTCTCTCCACTCTCTCTTTGCCGAAAAGTTCAAAAAGTTTTCCGGAATATTTGCCTTTACTGATAGAATAGAACTCTCGCCTCATTTCTGTCGGGTCAATACTGCGTTCAGCAGAACCGATCGTTTCATTGCCATACATAATCACATCTATTTTATTCGCGTAATCTTTGTTTTTTCTTTTCATATTCCAAAACGGCGAAGTGAAAGATGGAAATTCCTTGCAAAAAACTATTGGACCGAAATCTTTTAGCATTTTGTTTTCGTGCTCTGTCTTTAATTCCCCTACTTTGTAGAAATTTTTTAATTCGTCGTATTTTTTATGGTAATGAGTATTCCTGTCGCCGAAACCCATATACTCCAGAAGCTCTGTTTCAAATTTTTCTAAATCAGAAAGTGTTCCTTTCAATTCAAATTCAAACATCGGAAAAACAATTCGGTGTCGGCCAGGAATAGGATTTTTTTCATTGCGAAAACTCGTGCTCATACAAAAAACTCCCGGCAAATGCGGTTTGGTTAAAAGTTCGTACTCGAGCCACATTTGTCCCGTTTGGGGCAGAGGCCAGACCTGTCCGGCATAGTTATAAGTAGCTACAGTTGTTGGATCCTCACAGGCCGCCAAAATACTCAATCTGTCTTGGGTGTGCACCTCCACAAAACCTTTTTTTAAACAAAATTTGCGCATTTTGTTTGCAACTTCGCTAAAAGTTAATATGTCTTTTTCTCCGATATAATTATCAACCATATTTTTTATAATAATTATTACTAATAATAAAAAAGCCCCCGGTCAGGGGCTTTTTAAAATAAAAATTAAAATAAATAGAGTGTTGGGGGGTTTGTTTTATTTTTGAGTTTTTCCTTGATTCACACACTGTCTGGAATGATAGCATGCTTTAAACTATAAGCAAGCCCACTCGGACAGGAAAAGTGGAAAACTTGATTCGTCTGTAAAATGGGTATATTATAAAGCTATGTTAATACCTACGGTTATCGAAAAAAGTCAATTTGGGGAAAGGGCATATGATATTTACTCTCGGCTCTTGCGAGAACGGATTATATTCTTGGGCGGGCCGATTGATGACCATACGGCCAACATCGTAATTGCCCAACTCCTGTTCTTGGAATCCGAGGACCCCAAAAAGGATATTTATCTTTATGTCAACTCTCCCGGTGGCTCGGTCACTTCCACTATGGCTATCGTGGACACGATGAATCATGTGCGTCCAGATATTTCCACTTTTTGTGTGGGTTTGGCCGCTTCCGGTGGAGCAATTATTTTATCTGCCGGCAAAAAGGGCAAACGTTTTATTTTGCCTAACGCCGAAGTGATGATCCATCAACCGTTGGGTGGAGTAGAGGGCCAAGCAACGGATATTGCCATAACCGCCAAGCACATTCTTAAAACCAAAGACACTTTGAATAAATTGCTGGCAAAAAACACCGGTAAGTCGCTTCAGCAAATAGAAAAGGATGTGGAACGCGATTTCTTTATGGACGCCGAAGAAGCGAAAAAATACGGCCTGGTGGACGAAATAGTAACCAAATCAAAAAATCCCGGCGGTAAACAATAAAAACTGGACTTATTTTCTCCTTTTTGTTATACTAAACCCGTTGAATTATTTAAAAATTATTCCATTTAATCCAAAGTCGTTTTGCAGGAATATCCCATATATTATGAAGTTTTCCGGAGAAAATATGAGAGTTAATCTTGAATCTTGGGTCTCTTAAAACCTTGAAAATATAGTGGTTTGTTCTTGTAAGCCGGCACAGGGCTTATGAGCATCATAATAATTTTAATCGGGGTAGGTGTACTCCTTTTGGGCGCGGTAATCGGCTACTACTTGCGCCTTTTGGTCGCACTCGGCAAACGCCACTCCATCGAACTGGACATCAAACAGATGATGGTCGGCGCCAAAGAAGAAGCGCAGAAGATTACGGACGAAGCAAAAAAAAGATCCGACGAATTGCTGGCCACACTGAAAGAAGAAGAAAAAAAGAAAACGGATGAGTGGCGCGAAACGGAAAAACGTTTGGTTAAGAAAGACGAGTTTTTGGACACCCGCCAAGTGGAAATAAATAAGGAGACGGAGGATATCAAGATAAAGATTGAAGGGGTTAAGCAAATCCAGGAAAAAATCACGAAGATTGAAGAAGAAAAGCGCGGCGAACTGGAGCGAGTGGCAAAATTGACGGAAGCGGAGGCAAAAGAAGAACTCGTCCGCGACGTCGAGAAAAAATACGAAGAAGACCTGATGGTCCGCATCCAGAAGCTGGAAAATTCCAGCGACGAAAAGCTGGACCGCCGAGCGAAAGAAATCCTGGCAACTTCTATCCAGCGCCTGGCCGCTTCCACCGCCGCCGAGCTGATGACCACAGTGGTTTCCATTCCCAACAACGAAATCAAGGGCAAAATTATCGGCAAAGAGGGCCGCAACATTCGCGCCTTTGAGCGTGCGGCCGGCGTGGAACTCATCGTGGACGACACGCCGGGTTCCATCGTCATTTCTTCTTTTGATCCTATCCGCCGGCAGGTGGCGCGCGTGGCTTTGGAAAATCTGATTCTAGACGGACGCATCCAGCCAGCTAAAATTGAGGAGTTGGTGGAAAAAGCGCGGGAAGAAATAAATAAAATTATCAAGGAAAAAGGCGAACAGGCGGTTTATGAATGCGGAATTTTCAACTTTGACCCGCGGATCGTGGCCATCATTGGCCGGCTCTATTTCCGCACCAGTTACGGGCAAAATGTCCTCCAGCATTCAATGGAAATGTCCCACATCGCAGGCATGATTGCCGAGGAACTGGGCGCGGATGTGCAGGTTGCTAAAGCCGGAGCTTTGGTACACGACATCGGCAAAGCCCTAGACCATGAAGTGCAGGGCACGCATGTGGAAATTGGTATGCGCATTCTGCAAAAATTCGGCGCGGACGAGCGGATTATTACTGCGATGAAATCGCACCACGAGGACTATCCCTACGAAACAATAGAGTCAATTATTGTGCAAACAGCGGACGCCATTTCCGGCGGACGACCGGGGGCGCGTCGGGATTCAGTGGAAAATTATCTAAAGCGATTACAAGAATTAGAGGCCTTGGTCAACACTTTCCCGGCCGTGGAAAAATCCTATGCCCTGCAGGCGGGACGCGAAATACGCATTTTCGTCACCCCGGAGAAAATCACCGACGCCGAAGCAAAATTAATGGCGCGCGATATCGCCATAAAAATAGAACAAGAACTAAAATATCCGGGCGAAATCAAGGTTACGGTTATCCGCGAGACCCGGATTATTGAGTACGCGAGATAAAATTTGAGCTTTACCCTGAGCTTGCCGAAGGGTTGCCCTTAAAAAACCCTTGTTATATAATAGACAGGTAGAAATTATAAACAGGCCACTCCGGCCTTAGGCGGAGGGCGGAGGTCGAGGAATAATTAATAGTAGGTTAGGCATTAGGCCTTAGGCACTAGCAAGAAAAAGCTAAAGCCCAGAATCCTAAAGCCTAGCGCCTAATTACAATATGAATAAACAAGCATTAGCGGAATGGGTGCACGGGAAACTCGGCGGCACCAAGGTGCAAGCGGAGGAAGTCGTAGACGGTCTGTTTGACACCATCGTCGGCACCTTGAAAAAGGGTGGTGAGGTGTCCATCGCCGGCTTCGGAATCTTTTCCGTCAAGAACCGCGCGGCTCGAATGGCCCGCAATCCGAAAACCGGAGAGCAGGTGAAAGTGGCCGCCAAGCGGGTACCAAAGTTTCGACCCGCCAAAGGCCTGAAAGACGCTTTGAGCTAAATTTTTATCTCAAGACAAACTTAAAAACGCCCCAAGGGGGTGTTTTTAAGTTTTAGTATTTCCTAATCACCGCTTTGACGACAGCATTAATATTTAAGGAATGCTCCGGATAAATCGGCCGGTAGTTTTTATTCGCGGGCTCCAACCATCTTTTTCCACCCTTCTCGCGAAAATATTTCATTGTGAACTCGCCGTCCACTTCGGCGATTACGATATCGCCGTCTTTCGCCAAGTTGCACTTCTCCACCAGCACCATATCCCCCTTTTCAATATGCGCGTCAATCATCGAATCGCCGTCTACTTCCAATAGATAAGTGAAGGCCTTCTTTTTTATCAAAAGGTCGTCCAAGCTCACCGTCTCCGCCATTTCTTCCTCCACCGTCGCCGGAAAACCGGCAGTCACTAATCCAAGCAGGGGCACTTCCCCGAATGTCTCCGAAGGAATCAGTCGGCCGAGATGGTCTTTCGCCACTAATCCAGCATCAATTAACTTTTCCACGATTTTAAAAACCGCGTTCTTGGACTTGAAGCCGAACAGCTTTAGCATCTCGGAGTAGGTCGGCATCCGTTTATAGTCCTCGTAGAAAGTTTCAAGTTTCGTCTGATAGAGATTTTTCATTTAGAAAGAAAATTGAGCAAAAGTGGGAAAAAATTTTTGGAATAAGTTTCCCCGGCTATGATAACGCACCTTGCGCAGGAGCAACTTGTGGTCGCGCGCCTCTTTGACATAGCTCTGACCGGCCAAAATTTTCAAATCAATCTTCTGATTGATCCGCTGAATTTCCCGTTCCAGCATTTTTAAGTATTGTGTTTGGGACATATAATTTACTTATTATTTTTAATATAATAAGTATAAGTGAACGAGCGTTCACCTGTCAACCAGCCCCCTGTGGATAACTTTTTGTGCCTTATACTTTATACTCAAACCATGCCGGAAGGAGGACCTACAAATGTTGGAAAATATGAAAGAATCATGGTTGCCCTGATGCGCGGTAAATTGGAGGTTGTCTTAGGGCTAACCTGGGCCAAGAAGCAAGAAGGTAAAGCCATTGAATCCGGTGAAAATGTTTTCAGGGGCCTTAAATACATCCAAAAAGAGTTAAGGGTTCTGGACGAAATACAGAGTCTGAAAACATTGGAGGACGTGAGAACATTTTGCCAAAGGAAAGAACTCAACTTTGAAGAAATTTTAGAGGAAGTGAGGACTCTTGAGGCCTTGCCTAAAGAATTTAGGGGGTATAAAATATCTTTATGTCTATTAGAAAAGTAGCCTTTGTCCCAGGAGAATATTATCATATTTACAACCGCGGCAACAGCAAGCAGAAAATCTTCCGTGATAAAGGCGATTGCCAGAGGTTTGTAGATCTTTTATATGCCGTCAATTCAAAAGACAGATTTAATTTTTCGGATTCCAGAAAAGGTATATCGGTTTACGAACAAGAGAAAAACCCCAGGCTTGTTTACATAGGCGCATATTGTCTAATGCCCAACCATTTTCATGTTTTAATCACTCCCTTAACCGAAGATGGTCTCACGAAATTTATGCAAAAACTTGCTACTGCCTATGTTATGTACTTTAACCAAAAATATGGCCGCACTGGCGCGTTGTTTGAAAGCAAATTTAAGGCAGAACACGCAAATAATGATAGGCATCTAAAATATCTTTTTTCTTATATCCATCTAAATCCAGTAAAACTCTTGCAGAAAAACTGGAAAGAGGAGGGTTTAAAAAATAAAAAAGGAGCGTTGGAATATTTAAATCGTTATAAGTATTCCAGCTATATTGATTATCTGGGAGAAAAGAGGCAAGAAAATATCATTATTTCAAAGTCTGTTTTTCCAAATTATTTTCCCGGCACAAAAAATTTTATAAAAGAAATATTGACTTGGATCAACTACCATAAAACTCTTTAGGCCTTGCCTCAAGAGTTTACCTTCGGCCGATATTGGATGGCTTCTAAGATGTGGTTCTCGCGGACATCAGGAGAATTTTCCAGGTCGGCGATAGTGCGGGCGATTTTGAGCACGCGGTGGTAGGCGCGGGCGGAAAGCGCCAGACGCTCGGCGCTGTCGTCCAACAGCTCGCGCACTTCTTTGTCCAGCTTGACGAGCGCGGAGAGTTCTTTCACGTTCATTTCACTGTTGGTGGAAATTTTCTTGCCGGATTTTTTAAATCGATCCTGCTGAACAGCTCGCGCCCGCGCCACTCGCTCTTTTATTTTTTCGCTCCGCTCGCCGGTCCCTTCCTCGCCGAGTTTTTGGTAAGCCACATTACCGACCGAGGCCCACAAGTCAATGCGGTCCACAATCGGTCCGGAAAGTTTTCTTTTATAGCGATCTAAGTCGGATGGCTTGCAAATGCAGGCCTTCTGCTTGTTGCCTAAGTTGCCGCAGGGGCAGGGGTTCATCGCCGCCACCAAAATAAAATTAGAGGGAAAAATCGCCGAACCCTTGGCGCGGGAAATGGATACGATGTTATCTTCCAACGGTTGGCGCAAGGACTCAATGACCCTTTTTTCAAATTCCGGAAATTCATCCAAAAACAAAACTCCGCGATGCGCCAGGGTCACTTCACCGGGTTTGGGAAAAGTCCCGCCACCGATAATGGAAACATAGGAAGCAGTATGGTGTGGAGCGCGGAAGGGCGGGCTGGCAATCAATGTCCCCTGCGTCGCACCCGCGACCGAATGAATGCCGGTTATTTCCAGCACCTCGTCCACGCTCAACTCCGGCAAAATCTGCGAAAAGGCGCGCGCCAGCATCGTCTTGCCGGTGCCTGGCGGCCCGTACATCGCGATGTTATGCCCGCCGGCCGCCGCGATTTCCAATCCCCGCTTGGCGCCTTCCTGCCCGCGGATATCGGAAAAATCCGAGCCCTTTATTTCTTTCGGATAGTTTATTTTGGTTGGGGGTTGCGGGGAAATTTTTTTTGCCGGGACCATCTTTTTTAAATTCTCCAAGGACGGCCCTTTTATTTTTCTTTCCTCCAGATGCTCCACGACTTCCGCCAAATTGCCCGCGCCGAAAATTTTCAGGCCTGTTACCAATGCCGCCTCCGCCGCATTTTCTTTCGGCAAATAAATTTCTTCAAAACCCCGGCGCTGGGCCTCCTGCGCTAAGGGCAGGGCGCCACGGATGCGGCGCAGTGTCCCGTCCAGCCCCAATTCGCCCAGAAAAATTTTTTTCTCGGAATTGAATTTAACATCGCCGGCCGCCAATAAATAAGATAAGGCGATAGCCAAATCAAAAAACGGCCCCTCTTTCTTCAGGTCGGCCGGCGAGAGGGACACGATAATTTTCTGATTCTGCGCTTTGGGAGATTTATAACCGGAATTTTTTATTGCGCCCGAGACCCGGTCTTTAGACTCGTCCACCGCTTTATCCGGCAAACCCACCACACTGAAATTATGTAAGGTTCTGCTGGTTATATCCACCTCCACGAGCACAATCACCCCAGAGAGCAAATTTACTTGCGCGGAATATACTTTAGCAAAGGACATTTGAATTTTTACGATTCATAACTAACTGTCTAAATGTTTTTTACAGGTGCGGGCGGCGGGATTGGCTTCCAGCCGCGCTGTTTCAATATCTTGCTTGCAAATCTTACATTTACCAAAAGATTCGTTGGGTAGGGATTTGAGCGCCTTCAAGATATTTTTCAACCGCGGTTCCAATGTACGCATCATAGAACTACGCGCTTCAAAGTCCTCAAAGCGGTCTGCCATATCGTTCTGGTCGCTGGCCGGAAATTCAACTTCCTCGGGGATGGTCTCCCACTCCTCCGTTTCAGGATTGAGTTTGCCCATACCTTTCATCTGCGCCAGAAGCTCGTCTCTCTCTTTTTCCAGCTGTTCTTTAATTTTTTTCTTATCTAGCATGGGGGTATCATAACATGTTGTAATTTCATAGCAACTACACTTATGCTATACTCCGAAGACGTATGTTCTACAAACACAACGACACTTACACGGTGGAAAGTGTGACCGCTGGACATCCGGATAAAATCTGCGACCAGATATCGGACGCGATTTTAGACGCTTATTTGGAGCAAGACCCGAACAGCCGGGTCGCCGTGGAAGTTTTCGGCGGACATGGCAAACTCACTATTGGCGGAGAAGTAACTTCAAGTGCAAATGAAAAAGTTGATTATATTAAAATTGCGCAGGAGGTTTATAAAAATATCGGTTATGACAACAAGTTGGAAATTTCTGTTCGCGTAGTCGCCCAGTCGCCAGAGATAGCTCAAGGCGTGGACCACGGTGGCGCCGGCGACCAAGGGATAATGTATGGCTTCGCTACCGACGAAACACCGGAATTTTTGCCTAGGGGTGTGGTTCTCGTTCATAAACTTGCGAAAAGATTGGAAGAAGCGCGGAAAAATAATAGAGGCCAAAATACTACCGAGCGAACCCTTGGAAGAAGCGACGGCGACGGACAGAGAAAATTTTCAGCAGAAAATTTTCGTGGTGAGTCCGGGAGTATTTTGGCCGGAATCCCCTGGTTGCGTCCCGACGGCAAAACACAAGTAACTTATGTTAATGGAAAATTGCATACCGTACTTGTTTCTGCTCAACATTCTCCTGACATCAAGCTCGAAGAAGTCAAAAAAGAAATTACGGAAAAAATAATTAATCCTTTGCTCTCCGAAGAAGAGAAAAAAACGGTCAAAATTCTAGTAAATCCCACAGGACAATTTATCCAAGGTGGATTTGGGGCCGACACCGGATTAACCGGACGAAAAATAATGGTAGATACTTATGGCGGTATTATTCCCCACGGCGGTGGTTGTTTTTCCGGCAAAGACGCGACTAAGGTGGATCGTTCCGGCGCTTATATGGCGCGTTTCGTAGCAAAAAATTTAGTGGCCGGGGGTTATGGCAAAGATGTTTTGGTTTCTGTCGCTTACGCTATCGGCATGGCGGAACCTCTGATGATTGAAGCCATCAATGAAAAAGGCGAGGATTTGTCGGAATTTGTCAAAAGAAATTTTGATTTCAAACCGCTCGCAATTATTGAACGCCTAAATCTCCGCTCCCCTATATTCAGCCAAACCGCCACCTACGGCCACTTCGGCAAACCCAATCTCCCCTGGGAGAAAATTGAGAAACTGATATAATAACTTTATATGCGAGGAATAGAAACGATTATAATCGGGTTACCGGTTAGAAACGAAGAGAAATCTTTATATCTTAACCTGAAATCAATCAGGGAAGCTATTGTTGTTTCCAGAGAAAATAATATAAAACTTATGGTTTGTATAAATGGCTGTACTGACAAATCTAAGTTTATCGCAGAAAAGTTTAGGGGAGAGCATCTGGATTTCCAATTTGAGATTTTAGAGAGCAGCGAGGGCCTGGTTGCTGCGCAAAGAAAAATTGTGAGAGACACATCGCCCGGGACGAATATATACGTTTTTTCGGATGCTGATATCATTATAGACAAAGACTCGATAAAGTTGCTTTTAGAGGCTCTGCGTAGCGACCCAAATATTATTGTAGCCTACGCCAAAACAAAAGCACTCTATGATAAAAAAAATAAATCCCTATTCCATAAAATTGCTCTCTTGCGTAACTCGCAAAAACTTTTAACCAAACGTTCCTTTTTCCACGGCCGACTTTTTGCCACGAGGAAGTGGTTCATACCAACTGACAACGAAATTCTAAGACGCGCAAAGTCCAGTAAAAGAAATTCCACGCTTCTTAAAAATTGTGGGGGCGAGGCTTTGCTTTCCGTTGATGACATTTTTATGTCAAGCTATATTATGGACAAGTATGGCCTCGACGCTATAAAACAAGTTGAAAACGCTCTCTGTTATGCATGGGCGCTTGGTTCTTTATCGGATTGGTATAAAAGATACAGAAGGCGAAACATCGAGATGGAAAAAATGTATCGCTGGTTTCCCGAGTATAACCACCTGAGGCCATACCTCAATCGTCATACAGATTGGGAGAAGTGGGCAAGAACCAGCCTCAAAAATAAAATGCTTTGGATTGTATTTCTTGCTATGCAGTTCATGTTTGCAATCTCTTTCCGCCTCGAACTTTTTCTTATAAACTTCAATTTTTATAAGTCGCGAAAACAATGGGTCATTACATCAACTACAAAAAAATCCTTCTGTGTGTAAAGTGATCTTTTAGCACTTATTTATTTAATATCTTAATACACATGGAAAATATCAAACCTGAATATAATATTGAAACCCTTAGAGAAACCATTGTAGTTGAAAGTTCTTTGGCTAGACTAAATATCGATGCTCCAAGTTTTGTTTTAAAAAAAATTGTTTCAGCTTCCGATTTTTTATATAGAATTCCAAGTGGAAAATTTTTAAAGGATCTTAATTTCCATGAATGGGAAATACCAACATTAAGTATTACTGTTGAATCAGATGTATATAAACAGGAATGGAGGGGTGGAATTTTACGAATTGCTTATGGAGATACTCGTTTAAATAATAAAGATTGTTTTAAAAAAGATAAATATTTAGAAAGAGATTTAGTTTGGCTAACTCTGACTGTTCTAGAAGCTTCTCGTCAAATGAACGGACAGTTCCTTGCTCACGCATCAGCGGTAGAGAAAGACGGCAAGGGTGTAGTATTTTTTGGTCAAACTCATGCTGGTAAATCTCTTATCTCAAGTACTCTGGGTTTTAAATATGGTTTTAATATTATAGGTACTGAACATACCTTACTTGGTAAAAATGGAATAGAGGGAGGTACTCATATTATGGAATTTTCAAGGGGTTTAAAGAATTTTCTACCAGAATTACCCGTAGAAAATCCTGTTGGTAATCCGTGGTCAAAAGAAAACAGAACATCCTTAAATTTAGAAAAAATAGATAAATACTCCCCGGGAGCTAAAATAGCTGGTTTGGTTTACATTTCAATAGCAGATTCAGATTTAACCATGGTTGAATGGGGTGACAGAAAGACTTTAGTCCAGATGGGGGAATGGCTAAGGTGGATGATAAATTCATCACAAACATTAATTCATGACGGGAAAAGACAAATGCCGTCTCTTGATACATTGGAAATAAGCGAGAAGCGAATGTCATTTATTCGCAATCTTATCAGAGAAGGTAAACATATTTATTTTGTAAAGGGTCGACCAGATGATATTGCTCAAAAAATTATTAAAGAATTCTATGAATAAATATCCGGAAATAGAGCTCCGGGGGCCGTTAAGACATGGAGAGGAAGCTGTTTTTTATAACTTAAAGAATTATCTTAAAATAGTTAAAGATAAACAATTGGTTGTATTCATGAAGGAATTACCGTTAAGTTTGCGGATTAAAAGTAATCAGTCTTTGCCCTACATTGAATTTATTCAGAAAAAAAAATTTAAGAATCTGCGAAGCATTCATAATGAGATTGGTTTTAGAATACAGAAAAAAGATGTGAAGGATTTTTTATCCATACTAGCACAACTTGGAATCAATAAAGGCTTCTATTCGCCGGTAGATCGGACTGATATATTTTTTTCTGATATCACTTGGTCAATTAAAAAGGGCTCCATCATAGGGGATTACTGGGAAGTAGAAGCTACGGATGAATTGGCATCAAAACTCAAAAAGAAAACTAGTATTATCAAATATTTAATGAGGTCGGCTTCGGGATTGGGTTTAAAATTCTGGTCTGAAACAGAATTCAAAACACATATGGACTTTTCATGGAAAAAAGTCAAACCTAAACCCCTTTCATTACTATGGAAAAAGTATCTGAATTAAAAAAACTATTACTTATAAAAGAGAATTACGCCCATGGTTGGAGAGGATGGAGTTTATACTTTTAATTTAACCTACGGCCACTTCGGCAAACCAAATCTGCCCTGGGAGAAAATTGAGAAATTAAATTAAAATTGAAATGTTCAAACTGATAAACAATTGGCATTCAATGCTCGATATGCCCAAAAAGGATTTTGCTTGGCACGATGCTGACATCAAAGATGAGCTTCAGGAATATATGGAAGCAAGGGGAATAATAAATAAGTGGAGTGAGTTATCAGATGTTGTTTATACCTACACTAGAGCTCGTTGGTCTGAGCATACTAATATAAAATATCCTCTTGGTAAAATAAGTTTTTATATTGGCCTTTTATATATGTTCCCAAAATATTCTCTTCGTTGGAAATTTTACAGAACTCTTGGAAAAAAAGTTGACCAAAACACAGAATTACGAGAAGTTAGAAATCCTAAAAAATTTGAAAAACTAAAACATATTGCCGAAAAATATAATTTAAATCCGGAACAATTTACTAAAGAGGCAAAAAAACTAATGAGGAGATGGTTTTTCTTAAAATAAAAATTTATTAGGTAATATATGCTATAATTAAACTATGGATACCAAATCAAAGATTCTTGTCGGTGTACTTCTAGTTGCCATTTTGGTTACTATTTTTCTAACCTATCAAAGAAGTTTTGTGGACAAGAATTTTGTTATTACCATTGAAGAAGAGGTGGTTGAGGGGGAAACGGAATAAATTTTTATGTACAACTGGTTTTTTTTAGCGTTAGTAGCGCCAATCCTGTGGAGTATTATTAATCACATTGATAAATACATACTCTCTAAATATCAACAGGAGCGCGGAGTGGGCGCTCTGTTTATCTTTTCTGCCTTAGCTTCAGTCATAGTCTTGCCATTCTTGGCTATTTTCTTCCACTCGGAAGTATTGAATATCTCCAAAGGAAATTTACTAGGCTTACTGGTAGTGGGTTTCCTAAGCGCAGCCGCCTTTTTTTACTATCTAAGAGCAATGGACAAGGATGAGGCTTCTGTTGTTGTTCCATTATTTCAGTTCGACCCAGTATTCGGTTATATAATAAGTTTTTTCGTGTTGCGAGAATTACTGAATTTAAATCAAATCTTAGCATCGGTATTAATTCTTGTAGGCATAATACTACTCTCAATAGAGATAGATATTGATAATAAATTTAGGTTAAAGAAAAAAGTTTTGTCTTTAGTGGTGATTTCTTCTTTTTTGTTCGCACTAAGCGGTGTTTTGTTTAAAAAACTTGCCTTAGACGATAGTTTCTGGATTGCAATTTTTTGGCAATATACCGGATTAACCATCTTCGGACTGTTAATACTTGTCTTTCACAAAAAATTCAGGCAAGATTTTTTGGCAATGTTCTCAACATCCTCCGGAAAAATCCTAACGCTTAACATAACTAGTGAAATTCTGTATATCACCGGAGCTTTGGCAAACAATTTCGCCCTGTTGCTTGCTCCAGTAGCTTTAGTTTTCGTGGTCAACAGTTATCAACCATTGTTTGTGTTCATCGCCGGTGTCTTGTTCACCATATTTGCTCCAGATTTCGTCACCGAAAAGATATCCCGCAAGCATTTTACTCACAAGCTAATATCTATTATAATAATATTAATCGGAAGTTATTTATTATACTCAGCTTCGGGTTAAATTTTTATGGATTTATTGTGTCCTTGGGAGTCAGCAAAATATTTCGTTTATTCCAGTAATATCCCTACTCTTTTTTTCTATTCGCATGCGCCAGCTATTCTTGTTGCGCTCTTGGTAGGCTTTTTGGTTTTTTACAAGAGCAAAATGTCAAAAATAGGAATAACTTTACTGTCCGTGACAATTTTGTTTTCTTTATGGTCTCTTTTTGACCTAATTATCTGGGCTACCAACCGGCCAGATATTGTTTTGTTTTATTGGTCTCTACAGATTTTGTTTGAGCCATTAGTGTATTTGTTGTGTTTTTACATGGCTTATTTATTCATTAAACACAGCGACCTGGCGTTCAAGTGGAAACTTTGGAGTGTACTTTTGTATTCCCCGGTGGTTGTTTTTCTACCCACTGCTCATAATCTAGTCGGAATAGACGCAAGTTGGTGTAATGCTTTAGAGGGCTTTATTGCTCAATATTATACGTATATGGTTGAGGCGATTTTTATTCTGGCTATTATCACCCTAACTATTCTAGAATATCGCAAAGTTTCAGCTCGAGCCAGAAAGAAAGAAATAGCAATTTTTGGTCTTGGGGTAGTACTCTTTTTGGTCGCCTTTTCTTCGGGCAACATCATCGGCAGTTTCACTGACAACTGGAATTTGGCCCAGGCTGGTTTAATCGGCATGCCAATATTTATCGGATTTTTGGCTTACTTAATTGTCAAATTTCACACCTTTCAGGTGAAACTTTTCGCCACCCAGGCCTTGGTTTGGGGTCTGGTGATTTTAATCGGCTCGCAGTTTTTTTTCATTCGGAATCTAGTGAATATCGTTTTAAATAGTTTCACGTTTGTCGCCACGATAATTTTCGGTTACCTTTTAATCAAGTCCGTCAAGAGAGAAATTGAGCAGAAAGAAGTGCTGGCGAAATTGAATGTGGACCTTGAAGAATCCATCAAACAAAGAGAGTCCTTGGTGCATCTGGTGACTCACAAAGTTAAGGGTTCTTTCACCCGCACTAAATTTATTTTCGCCGGATTATTGGATGGCACTTTCGGGAAAATTCTACCGGAGGTGGAGAAAGTAGCCAAGCAGGGACTGGAATTTGACAACGGCGGACTGGAAACGGTGGATTTGGTGCTTAATGTTGCAAATTTAGAAAAAGGAATTATTAAATATAATATGCAGTCGGTAGATTTTCGGGAAATTTTGGAAAAAACTTTGGAGGAAAAGAAGGGACCGATTGAAGCGAAAGACCTTAAGCTGGAAACGGAGATAAAAGACGGTAATTATAAAGTTATGGGTGACGCCGTCTGGCTCAAGGAAGTAGTAAACAATCTTTTGGAAAATTCCACTAAGTACACTCGAGCAGGAGTTATCTCTGTATCTCTAACAGACGGTAATAACCACCGCCAGGGCGGGGCAGGTAAAATTCTGCTTTCGGTTAAAGACACCGGCATCGGCATTACACCAGAGGACGAGAAAAATCTATTCACCGAAGGCGGTCGCGGCAAGGAATCGGTCAGGCTCAATGTGGACTCCACCGGCTACGGCTTGTATTCCGTAAAACTTATCGTGGAGGCGCACAAAGGCAAGGTCTGGGAACACTCCGAAGGGCTGGACAAGGGTTCGCAATTCTTCGTGGAGCTGCCAACAATCTAAACATGGCGACGATTTAGTATTTTTGCCGGTACGGATTTTTTGAAGCTTAAAAAATCCTGAAGTTTTCGGCTCGTCAGCCTCAAAACCCCTTTAAAATACTAAACCGCCTAAGAGTTAGCTTATATTGTTTTGGAGACTTGGAAGCGCGACGGCGCGAGCACGAGGAATTTTTCAGCAGAAAAATATCCGTGCTCCAAAATAATATAAGCTAACGGTCTTTATTCTTTGGTCTGCTTGGCCGTCAGGCGGAGCATTACTTCCCGTGCCGTCGCCGAAGCATCGGCGATAACCACGGAATTGTTATCCGCAAAAACGTAAAGGAGCACCGGGTCGCCCGCGTCGTTCAGCAGCTGCCGAGCGTTTTTATTTTCCACCAGGCCGTCCTCAAAACTCTTGGTCAACAAGTAATCGTTCTCGCCGGCCGCGCCCCGGCCGAAAAGTTCATGCAGGTCCTGGAACATTTTCTCCTCCCAGGCGCGCAAGCTCTCGAAAATGTCGCTGGCGGAGCGGGTTTTCAGTAAAATAAAAAATCCGATGCCGGTCGCGCCCTCGGCGCGACCGGCCAAATTGACCCAGCCCATTAAAAATTGATCACTGACGATAACCGGGTTCTCTGGCGGAAGAAAATTGGCCTGGAGCAGAAAAACAAACTGCCGCAGACCAACCACTTTTTTGTTGAAAGCAAGATAAATGCCTTCTAGGCCACCCGGTTTAACCGTGCTGGCGGTTGTTTGATTGAAAATTATCTGCAAAATCTCGCCTCGCTTCAGTCCGGCGACTTCCAAAAAGGAGCTCTGGTCGGTGAAAATCAGTGGCACGAATTCCGGCACCGGTTCTACGGTATCGGCTCCTCGGTTCCAAAACAAAAAAAACAGAATACCCAAGCCCAAGATAAAGAGGGTCGCGCTCATTTGCATAAATATTCTGTTTTTCTTGGATTCCGGGGATAAATTTTTTTTCTCGTCGGCGCGCGCTTTTTCTTCCTGGATTATTTTTTTGACCAGGCCTTGATGGTCATCTTTAATCACCTTCGCCATATCTTCCGCGTAGGTTTCCACGAATACATTTTTGGCTTTATTCTCTGGTTCCATATATTTTTGCGAAAGAAAAATAAATTTTCCCAGAGCATTATCCTTATGACCTAACGCAGGAAAATTTGATTTTTCTTGAGCAAGATTAATTATTTCTTCGCGAAGAAATTCCGGTCCGCTTCCTTGATGGACAAACTTATTTTGCCGCGCTCCGGGTCCAGGCCGATAATTTTGACCGGCACGAGCATACCCTCCTTTATTATACTGCTAACTCGGTCCACGCGAAACGGCGCCATTTCGGAAATATGCACCATCCCGTCGGTAAAATGATTGAGCGCTACAAAGGCGCCAAAATCAGCGATTTTGACCACCTTTCCCTGTAGTAGCTCGCCCACCCGGAATTCGTGAGTCATCTCTTCAATCACCGCCTTGGCTTTTTCCGCCGCACCGTTCTTGCCGGTCAGAAAGACCGTGCCGTCATCTTCAATGGTGATTTCCGCTCCGCTCTTGGCCATTATTTCCTTGATGGTCTTGCCGCCAGCGCCGATAACCATCCCGATTTTGTCCGGATTGATTTTGATGATAAGAATTTCCGGCGCATTCGGCGAAATATTCGGACGCGGTTTGGAAATTTCTTTCTCCATCGCGTCCAAAATCTTCGCCCGCGCCTCTTTGGCCTGCTGCATAGCTTCGCTCAAAATTTTTGTCGGTACACCCTCCACTTTCACATCCAGTTGGATGGCGGTTACGCCCGCGCGCGTACCGGCAATTTTGAAATCCATATCACCATAATGGTCTTCCGGCCCTTGAATATCGGTCAGAATTTTGTACTCAAAATTCTGACCCTGAGCGGAGTCGAAGAGTTCTATTCCCTCGACAAAAGCTCGGGACTTCGCTTTGCTCAGCATCAAGCCCATGGCTATGCCTGCCACCGGCGCTTTTATCGGCACGCCGCCGTCCATCAGCGCCAAAGTGGTTGCGCAGATGGAGGCCTGGGAGGTGGAGCCGTTTGAAGCCATGGACTCGGAGACCACGCGAATGGTATATGGGAAATCTGCGACGGAAGGCAAAACCATCGCCAGCGCTTTTTCCACCAGCGCCCCGTGTCCAATTTCCCGGCGGTTGGTAAAACCGGACCGGCCAACTTCGCCGCCGGAATAAGGCGGAAAGTTGTAATGGTGCATAAATCTTTTTTCTTCTTTAACCTGTAGACCATCGATGGAGTGGCGCGCTTCCGGCCCGCCGAGGGTTAGCACTGACAGCACATGTGTACCACCGCGATAAAAAATTCCCGAACCGTGCAACATCGAAGAGATCCCGCCGGCCTGCGCGTAAAGTCCGCGCACTTCATTCATCTTCCGGCCGTCCGCCCGCTTATCTTCTTCAATTGCCTTTTGATGCAGGATTTCATTTTCAGTATCATCAAACAAATTGTCCTCTGGCGAAAAATCTTCCCGCTCGGGAAATTTTTCCTTAACCAAATTATTCCAAGCGGTATGCAATTCATCAATCTTCGCCTTGCCCGCCCCAGCAAAGAGCGCACTCTCCATCCGCGGCAAAATTTCTTTCTTAAACAAGACCTCGGATTCCGCGGAAATTCTCTCTTTTTCCATTACCCTTTTCTCTTTGCCGATTTCTTTTGTGATTTTTTTCTGGAAGGCCTCGAGCTTCGCGATTTCTTCGCCCGCCTGCCGCAGAGCCGCCTCGATTTCCGCCTCGCCGGTCTCCCGCGCCGAGGCCTCAATCATATTGATGTTGCCTTCTTTGCCGCAAACCGTCAGATCAAATTGATAAACGGAGTCCTCATCCAAACGCAGAACCTGCGGCGGGTTGATTTTCAGCGTTGGCTCATCATACCGGCCGATGCGCACACAGCCGACAGGGCCGTTCCAGGGGATATCCGAAACGGCCAGTGCCAAAGAGGCGGCATTGACCGCCAAAATGGTCGGGTCGTTCTCATCCACCGATAAAACGGTGACAATAATCTGCACGGCGTGGCGCATGGACTGATCAAAAAGAGGCCGCAAGGTGCGGTCAATCACCCGACTGGCTAAAATTGCTTCCTGTGAAGGCCGGCCTTCGCGCCGGACGAAGCGCGAGCCCAGAATTTTTCCGGCCGCGTAAAATTTTTCCGTGTAGTCCACCGTCAAATTAAAAAACCCGAGGCCTTCCTGCTTGTCCGGCGACATACAGGCAGTAGCCAGCACGATGGTTTCGCCGTATTTTAGAATAACCGAACCGTGCGCTTGCTCCGCCAAGTCGGTAAACCAGGCGATTAAAGTTTTACCGCCGATTTCTACGCTATATTCTTTTTTATGCATACTAGGCCCATAATTCGGGCAAATTCTCCTCCAGAATAAAGTATTGTTTCACCGCTTGGGTCTTGGTGGGTGAGACACTATCTCTATCTGAAGGCGAACCTTATAATTAAACTAATAAACTCGATTCAATAATGTTGTCATCCTAGCACTTTTCGCCAGAATTGCAAAACCTATCGCGCGCGGATTAAAAATTTTTTCGGATCCTCGGACAGGTCCACAAAAGCGTCCGCCGCTTCGCGCAGTTTGCCGGAAGTGGATTTGCCAAAGGATACCACCTCCACTTGGATGCCAATGGACTGCAAATATTCCACTAAAGGAATGAAATCGCCGTCACCGGAGACAATCACCACTGAATCCAAGCGCGGCGACATTTTAATCGCGTCCACTGCCAGACCCACATCCCAGTCCGCTTTCTTCGCCCCGCCGGGAAAAATCTGCAAATCCTTGGTTTTAGTTTCGATGCCCAACTTGGAGAGGGCCTCAAAGAAATTTTTTTCGTCGCCGGCTTCGGTGGTGATTACGTAGGCCACGGCGCGGACCAACTTGCGTCCCGCCACCGCTTCGCGCACCACCGCGCCGAAATTCACCCGTGATTGATATAAATTGCGGGCGGAATGGTATAAATTTTGCGTATCAATAAAAACACCGACTCTCTGTTCTTTATGTTTAATAACTGTCATTTCTAAATTATACTATTTAAATTAAGCAAACAGAAGCAATTTTGAACGTCGTGGGTTCCCTGCCCTTTTGTCTCCGAGGGCGAAGGCGCAAAAATTACTTCTGGTTGCTTTACGCCAAATCGATCTTTCTTAAGAGTGCGTTGTAACGCGTTTTGTCTTTGCGTTCCAGGTACTTCAAATGCGTGCGCCGGTCAGCCACCATCTTAATAAGTCCCCGACGAGAGTGATTGTCTTTTTTATGTTTCTTCAAATGCTTCGCCAGCGCGTCAATCTGGGTGGATAAAATGGCCACCTGCACTTCCGGCGATCCGGTGTCTTTCTCGTGCGTTTGATGTTTCTTGATAATTGTCTGCTTTTTCTTGGTTGCTAACATACCTAATATATAGCATAAAATAGGGATTTTTGCAAGCTGATATTGTGCGACACTCCATAAATGTTAAAATGACACTATGGCTTCGCTACAAGAACTCAAAACCCAATTTTTAGAATATTTGGAAATAGAAAAAGGTGCGGCCTTGCGCACCATCGAAAATTACGACCATTATCTCACGCAGTTTTTGGAATTCGCGCAAAAAAGCGGCGGCGCGTCCGCGCCGGCGGACATTACTGCCGAACTAGTGCGGGAGTTCCGCCTATGGCTCAACCGGCAAAAAACGACCGTCTCGGGCGAAACGCTGTCCAAAAAAACCCAGAACTATTACCTAATCGCCCTGCGGATGTTTTTGAGATATCTCGGCAGGCGGAATATAAAATCTTTAGCGGCGGACCAGATTGAGCTGGCGAAAACCAGCGAGCGAGCGCTGGACCTGATTACGCCCCTGGAACTGGAACGCCTGTTGGCCGCGCCGGCAGGCAACGACCTAAAATCCCTGCGCGACAAGGCCATTCTGGAACTTTTATTTTCCACCGGCTTGCGCGTTTCCGAACTCTGCTCCTTGCCTCGGGAAATTAACCTGGCCGCGGACGAAATTTCCATCCGCGGCAAGGGCGGCAAGGTGCGGGTGGTTTTCGTTTCCGACCGGGCTAAGACGGCGCTGAAAAAATATCTGGCGGCGCGGCAGGATATGGCCGAGGGTTTGTTTGTAAGTTTGGAGGCAAACGATTTCGGCAAAAATAAAAAACCAGCGGCGGAAAAAAGCCGGAGGAAAAAATATTGGGGCAAAGAATATGGCAACCTAGACCGGCACTCGATTGAAAGAATCCTCCGGCACTACGTTGCCAAGGCCGGCATCGCCAAAAAAGTAACCCCGCACACCCTGCGTCATCTTTTCGCCACCGACCTATTGTCCAACGGCGCCGACCTGCGCTCCGTTCAAGCTCTCCTCGGCCACGCCAACATCGGCACCACCCAGATCTATACTCATGTTACCGACAAACACTTGCGCGAAATCCATAAAAAATTCCATAATAAAGGATAATATGAAAATAATTTCTTGGAATGTGAACGGCATACGGGCAATTAACAAGAAAGGATTATTTTTGCCGTTCATAAAAAAACTCGCTCCGGATGTGGTATGTCTGCAGGAGACGAAGGCGGAGCAACAGCAAAGCGAGATTGATTTGCCGGAATACGAAGAATATTGGAACTCCGCGCAGAGAAAAGGCTACAGCGGCACGGCGATTTTCACCCGGATAGAGGTTAAACCTCTATCTGTGGTAATGGATTTGCCGAAACATATCGCGAAAAAATATAAACTCACGGACGATGCGTATGGCGATCCCAACACCGAAGGTCGGGTCATTACGCTGGAGTTTAAAAATTTTTACGTTGTCAGTGTTTACACTCCCAACGCCAAAGACGATCTTTCACGCATACCACTGCGGTATAAAAAATGGGACCCCGCATTTCTAGAATACATGAAGGAGCTAGAAAGCCCTTCGACTAACGCTCATGGTAAACCGGTAATTTTTTGTGGCGATCTAAATGTGGCGCATGCGCCGGATGACCTGGCTCGACCGAAAGAGAATGAAGGTATGAAAGGCTTTACCCGTGAAGAACGCGAAGGTATAGATAATCTTATAAAAGCGGGGTTTGTGGACACTTTCCGCTTATTTACCAAGGGCAAGGGACACTACACTTGGTGGAGCCATTTCGCCAACGCCCGCGCGCGCAATATCGGCTGGCGGATTGACTACATTTTTGTTTCCAAAAAACTAGCTGGTAAAATAAAATCCGCAAAAATATTTCCCGAAGTTATGGGCTCCGACCACTGCCCGGTTATGATAGAGATATGAGTTTGGGTTTTACGTTACCGAACCACTTTTGAGTTAATTTATCTATCGTTTCCGTTTCATCGGTAACTAAAATTTTAGCTGTTCCTTTTTTAGCCTCGCCCGTAGGTCTATGGCCGAGGGAAAGTTTTTTTGAAATTTCCGGATGCCGTGCAAGATAATCTTTCAATTTTTTTGGAATAATTTCATCTTGGGAAATAATATGAATTTTTTTTCCTACTTCGCTAAAGCTACGAAGAATTTCTCGCTTGAATATCGGATAATGCGTGCAGCCCAGCACCAGTGCGTCTGGCTTTTTACTAATTAACGGTTTTAAGTATTTTTTTATAAAAGGCAGGGCATTCTTTTTTTCCCCAGCTTCCGCTAAAGGCACGAGCATCGGCGCCGGATTTTGAAAAACTGTTGTTTTCTTGTTGAGTTTTCGGATTTCTCTCGGAAAAGCGTTAGAAATAATAGTTCCGGCTGTCCCCAAGATTCCGACTCTTTGGAATTTCGCGGCCTCTTCGGCGGTGGGAATGAGGACGCCCAGAATTTTTTTATTCTTAAAATTTTTCTGCAATTCCCGCAGAGCCTGAGCCGAAGCGGTGTTACAGGCAACAATAACCAGCGCGCATTTTTCTTTTTCAAAAAGATGCTCCACGCATTCTTTGGTAAATTCAAAAACCGCGTCATGCGAGCGGTTTCCATACGGCACTCTTTTGGTATCGCCCAAATAAACATAATCATATTGGGGCATCGCCCGCCGGATCGCCCGCGCGACGATAAGCCCCCCCAGCCCCGAATCAAAAATTCCAATGCGCATCGTTTTATAGTATACTAAACCCATGTCCCACGCACGTTTAGAGCAATTGTCCGACAGTATTTTCGCCATCGTGATGACGATTTTGGTTTTTGAAATCAAGGTACCGGCTATCTGGGGACCGATAGACAACCCGGGCCTGTGGCTGGAGGTTAAAATGCTCCTGCCGGTGTTTCTAAGTTATATTTTGAGTTTCGCCCTGCTTTTCACCTACTGGCGCGCGCATCATTTTTTCGTTTCAATTTATGCGAAAAATCTGGATTCCATGCTGGTAAATATCAACGCGCTGTTCTTTATGCTCATCAGTTTGATTCCTTTTTCCGCCAGCATTCTGGGACAATTCAACCGCAACGAGCTAGCGGCGGTCATTTTCAGCACGCACATAATTTTAATCGGCCTGACGCTTTACTGGATGCGCCGCTATGTGCTCTATTCCGAACATATTAAAAATCCGGAAATCGCCAAGCGGGAAATCCGCGGCTCCACTATCCGCACGCTCGCACCGGTGGTCTCCGCGCTGATTGCCATTCCCCTATCTTTTTTCAGCATTAAGCTCGCGCTCACCCTTCTGACCCTAGCGGTAATTTTTAATCTCTCCTCTATGAGCACCCGCCTCTTCGAAAAAATTCTAAAATCTCTCCACAAATTCTTTTTTGGCGCCGACATCCACGGCCACTTCGCGGATTAATATTTTCATTTCCTGACTCCATGTTTGGAATGTAATTTTTCTATTTCTTGCTCTTCTAACTCCTCTTTTTTTTCTTTGCCGCGCTCGCCGAGCGTTCGTAATTCTTCATCACCGAGCATATTCAGGGATTTTACCAATTCCGACAGGTGTTCCACGGTATTTTTCTCCGGCGCGTCCAAAACTTCTTCCAAAAGCGCGTGCAAAATCCATCCCATTCGCGGTCCGGGAGCAATCCCAAGATTATTTTTCATAAATTCTCCGTCAATTTTTAGTTGGGAAACAGAAATAGGGTCGCGCAGGGCTTCTTCCACCATCGCAAAATATTTTCGCAGGCGATAGGGCGCTTCTTTTTTCTTCATCCCCACCCGATCGCACTCGCGTACATCCATCAGTCGCCAAATATTTTCCACGCCGACTTTTTTTATGATTCTCCGCACCGCCGAAAGCGTAATTTTTTCGGTGTCGGAAAAAAACATATGATTGCGAACAAGTTTTTCCACCAGTTCAATTTCTTTTCTGGGAAATTTCAGACGCTCCATTATTTTTTTTGTCATTCGCGCGCCTATCACTTCATGACCATAGAAGGTAAATTTTTTCTTAGCATCGCCCGATGCTAATCTGCGTGTTCTTGGCTTGCCAATATCATGAAAAAGCGCTGCCATCCTTATTTCTAAAGGCCAATTTTTGTCCGCGGCGTGTTGAGCCGCCAGAAGCAGGTGATTCCAGACATCGTAAATATGTTCCCCGGACTGTTCACAACCCATCCCCTCTTCCAATTCCGGAATTATGTGTTTTAATAAACCGAACCTTTGCAGCATCATTATGCCAGTGGCGGGAGTTGGAGACATAACTATCTTTACAAATTCATCTTGAATTCTTTCCGCAGATATTTTTTTTATTAAAGATGCGTTCCGGGTTATACTCTCGGCTGTTTCATACGCCACAGAAAAACCAAGCTGGCAAGAGAAGCGTACCGCACGCAACATTCGTAGAGCATCCTCGGTAAATCTATCATCTGGATTCCCTACCGCTTTCAACATTTTGTCCTTTATGTCCTTTATGCCTTCAAATAAATCTACAAGTTGTCCTTTAGAATTCAAAGCCATAGCGTTTACTGAAAAATCTCGTCTTTTAAGGTCATCTTCAAGTTTGTTGCTCCACTTTACTTCATCTGGATGTCTGAAATCACTATATTTTGCCTCAAGACGGTATGGAGTAACCTCTATTTCACGCAGAGTTTCTCGTGAAACATCCTCCTGAATAATAATGACTGTGCCAAATGCATTCTCATAGACCGTCTTCTCAAATAAGCCAATAATCTGTTCCGGTCTAGCATTGGTGGTTATATCCCAGTCCCCGGGTTCCCGGCCCATCACTAGATCCCGGACACAGCCACCCACAAGGTAGGCCTCAAAACCGGCCTTTTTTAAAGTGGCAGTTACTCGTGAAACTTCTGGGGGGACTTTTGAAATTAGATTATTCATCACACTATGCGCACCCGGCAGGATTCGGCTACTACACAGCCAGGTATTTTTCTATTTTATCTTGTAAAATATTATAGAAAAATCTTTCGAACCCAGCACGAAAGCAATCAATTGCTTTCTCGGTTGCTGGCGCACCCGGCAGGATTCGAACCCACAATACGACGTCCGAAGCGTCGCGTGATATCCATTTCACTACGGGTGCTGTTTTTTAATTATACAATAAATTTTAAAATCAGCAAAATGCCCTTAGTTTACAAAGCTAAAATACAAAATTGCAATAACGGGCAAATCATATTATAATTTCAGGGTTTATACAAAACTGCGGTCATGGTTTAGTGGTAGAACACGTCCTTGCCAAGGATGAGACGGGAGTTCGATTCTCCCTGGCCGCACACAATGCTCTCATCGTCCAATGGATAGGACGCAAGATTCCGGATCTTGTAATTGGGGTTCGAATCCTCATGGGAGCACCCTTCGACAAGCTCAGGGTAAACAAAAAATAGTGTCCTTTAGTTTTCCCCTTAAAATATCTTGATTTTGTTGAAAACTGTGGATAACTATGTGGGTATTGTTTATAAAGGACATACAAAAATTTGTCTTTTAGGCATATTTTTTATGAAAATATGTTGAAAAATAAGGATATCTACCTGCCGGCAGGCAGGTTTTGATAAAAGACATGAAATTTAGTTATCTTGTTTCACGTGAAACTTGTTAATTCTGCCGGAGGACGGACAAACATAAAACACACAAAATGCCTAAAATTTTTACTTCCGAGACCCAAAAAACCGGCGAAATAGGCGAAAATATCGCTGTAAAGTTTCTCGTGAAACAAGGATTTTTAATAAAAGAAAGAAATTATACGAAGAAGTGGGGAGAAATAGACATAATTGCTGAAAAAGACAAAAAACTCTATTTTGTTGAGGTAAAAAGTGTTTCGCGTGAAACTATTTCTCATGAAACAAACGCTGATTATAGGCCGGAAGACAATATGCATCCGTGGAAATTGAAGCGGCTGGCGCGAGCCATCCAAACCTATCTTTTGTCCCATAAAATACTCAATGAAAAAGAGTGGCAAGTGGATTTGCTGGTAGTATTCCTGTCCCTAAAGGACAAAAAAGCGCGAGTCAAAGTGGTGAGTGATATAATTTTGTGACCCGTTCGGCAAGCTCAGAGTCATGGTGAAAAAATTAGAACCATGATATATTGGGCTTCCCGGGGTATAGTGTAATGGTAGCACGAGTCTTTTGGGAAGATTTAGTCTCGGTTCAAATCCGAGTACCCCGACATGACGGCATTTGCTTTGCTTTTTACTTTAGCTTCCATGGGCATCAGCGAAACGGTTTATTTAATCCGCAAAAGAATTGCGGCGGAAAAACCGATCTGTCCCATTGGGGAAGATTGCGCTATGGTACTGTCCAGCAAATATAATAAAACTTTGTCGGTTCACAACGACCTTTTGGGGTTTTTGGCCTATATTGTTATTGCTATTATTGCCGCTTTCTTGGTAATTGAAGTCGCGCCCATAGAACTCTGGAGTTTGATTTTGAAACTATTGGTCGGTTTGGCTTCTTTGGCTTCGGCGTATTTCACTTTTCTGCAGTGGAAAATAATCCGCGCTTGGTGCTTCTGGTGTTTGATGTCGGCATTCACAATTTGGCTAATGGAAGTTATAATACTAGTGGATTTAATTAATTAAGAACATGAGCAAAGCTTCATTCCACATCTTAAGGGTCGGCCTGGCTGTAACTTTTTTGTGGATTGGCGTTCTGATTTTCAAACAACCGGAAGCGTGGATGGGCTATCTCCAGCCGTGGGTGGTAAAACTTCTGCCGATATCCATAGAGCAAGTAATGCTGGGAACAGCGGTCTTGGATATTGGCATAGGTTTCCTGTTTTTGGTGGATGTTCTAACTTGGCCCGCAGCTTTACTGGCAAGTCTGCACTTGGTAATCGTGTTGGCGGTAAGCGGCATTACCGATATAACCGTGCGGGATATTGGAATTCTGGCGGCTGCTGTCGCTTTAATGACAGAAACTTGGCCGGAAAATTTTATTAGCGTTTTTAAAAAAAATAAAGCTTATGAATAAAACATTGGTTGTAGTTTTGATTTTGGCAGTGGTTGCTTTGAGCGGTTATTTTTTATTAAAGGGCGAGGAAGCGCAAGCTCCGACAGATGAAACATCGGGAATGCCAATACAAAATACTGAAACACCGGAAACGATTGTGACCGAAGAAGAAAACACAGAAACACCCGCTCTGACCGAGGAAGCAGTTATTACCTATACTGATTCGGGTTATTCGCCCAGCCCATTAACAATAAAAGTCGGCGATACCGTTGTCTTTAAAAATGAAAGTGCGCAAAATATGTGGATAGCTTCGGCAATGCACCCCAGCCATATGGTTTATAGCGGCACTTCTTTGTCGGAACATTGCCCCGATGAAGCAAATATGAGTTTTGACGCTTGCGAAGGCACACTGCCGGGAGAATCCTGGTCTTTTACTTTTACTAAAGCAGGAGAGTGGAAATATCACGACCACTTGCATCCGATCTTGTTCGGCACTATTGTGGTAGAGTAATTTTGTAAGTTATGTCAAAGTAAAGCGGGCTTGCCTCCTCCAGAGGCGGACAGGCGCCGGGGCTTTAGCGTAGGCGGGATTAGTTTAATGGTAAAATAACAGTTTTCCAAACTGTGGTTAGGAGTTCGATTCTCCTATCCCGCACCAAAAATAAAATTCCCTCAATTGAGGGAATTTTATTTTTACATTTTTAAGATTTAATTACCAATCTTCATCATCTCTTCAATGGGTGGCCTAACTAAGGTGCCCTTCTCGTCCAACCTCCAATCATAATCCACACTGTTATATGAAGCAATGACTTCATAACCAGGAGTTACAACTTCTGCGCATGGTTCATACGGTGTAAGCGGTCTGCCAAGACAAGCATCCGGCCAATCAACTTTTCTTGATGACTCAATTTTGGAAACTCCGGATGTTCCAATTCTCCCGTCGAGAAAAAGACCTTGGAGAAAACCGTCAAAACCATTTTTAACTATATACTCCGCATTTTTTGCGCCACGATCATCATTGTTATCAAGCGGCTCATTATTATTTCCCGTCTCTTCAGTATCCGGACCGGAATAATCAAGCGTCCCGTCCGAATTTTGGGAAATGATCCACCAAGCGCCGCCGACAACCACGACCAGAACAGCGCCCCACATAAAAATTTTAGTCATATGTTTGTTTTTTATTATTTAATAATATTTTTAACGACTATTAATAAACAACTCTCGTTTTAAAGTGTAGCATATTGACGCTAAGAAAGACATAGCAGAGGTAAGTTAAAAATAACAATAGGAAGGCATCATTGACCAAAAAATTTTTGGTTGTAGTATAAAGGATGAAGGAGGACACCATGAAAGACGCAGTGCGGGCATTAGCAGAAAAAACCCGCGCTGCCGGGGGGCATGTTGAAGTTCGCCCCTGGTGGCGACGGGTGCTCAGTTGGTTTGGTCTGTGAATCCTACAGACTAAGCCAGGGCGGGGGAGTTGCCGAAGCAACGACCTCGCCATTTTTTATGATATTATTAAAATTATGATAACAACTTATGTTTATGCCTTCGTCGGAGTGGTAGTGGTCAGCTTGGTTTCATTGGTCGGAGTTTTTGCCCTGTCTCTTAAAGAAGAGGTACTAAAAAAATATGTCTTTGTTTTTATCTCGCTGGCGGTCGGCGCGCTTTTGGGAGACGCTTTCATCCACCTTATTCCGGAAGCTTTTGAGAATTCCCCGAACAGTACCGCGGTAAGTCTCTTGATAATTCTGGGGGTCTTTGTGTTTTTTATTTTTGAAAAAATCTTGCACTGGCACCACCATGGCGAGGATATAGAAGAGCCGGCAATACATCCGGCTGGCAAATTGATTCTGCTCTCTGACGGAGTGCATAATTTTATTGACGGGGCAATTATCGGGATAAGCTTTATTGTTAGTGTGCCCATAGGTATTGCCACCACTATCGCAGTCATTTTGCACGAAATACCCCAAGAGATAGGGGACTTTGCGGTGCTGTTGCACTCCGGTTATGAAAGATCGCGCGCTATCTGGCTTAATTTCCTCTCCGCGCTTTCCGCCATTCTTGGCGTTCTAATAGCTTTCGCGCTACAAGGAGCGGGAGAAGCTTTCGTTAATCTGGCTTTGCCAATAGCCGCCGGCGGCTTTATTTATGTGGCGGTGGCGGATTTAATACCGGAACTGCATAAAACAAAAGAAGCAAAATATTCTTTGCTTCAAATTCTTGCGGTTATTATTGGTGTCGGAGCGATGTTGGCGTTGCTTTACTTGGAATAGCATAAAAACCTCGCAAAAATTTCTGAAACTGCGCCCTCGGAGACAAAAGGACAGGGAACCCACACGTTTCTTAAAATTTTTCGAGTTTTTTGCAAAATAAAAAATCCCCCGCCCGAGGGATTTTTTATTTCTTCCAGCTCCAGTCGGCTCCGGGATTTTTCGCGCTGAAGACCTCAAAGTGCAGGTGTGGGCCGGTGGAACGGCCGGTGGAACCAACCGAACCAATCTGTTCTCCTTGAGCTACTTTCGCGCCGGTTTGCGTCGCAATTTTGGACATATGGGCATAAAGGGTCTTCGTTCCATTCGGGTGCTGGATAGTTACCATATTGCCGTAACCGCCGTTATATCCATAGCGAGCCAGCAAAACGGTTCCTTCAGCGGAAGCAAGAATTCGGGTGCCGGTCGGCGCGGCCAAGTCAACTCCGCGATTACCCGGGCCATGGGGCCCCTGGCTTTTTCTTGTGAGTTCCGGAACCGGATTGATGAAATAGCCCGGAATGCCTTTCAGATTGCTGGCAATATTTTTTGAACTTGATTTTTTCGGAGTCGCGCCCGGAATGTCATCGTTCGGCATCTCGGCATCCGGGATGAGCAACTCGTCGCCGATAGCCAATTTGGCGTCGGTGCTAATGCCGTTAAAGCTGGCAATTGTCAAAATATCAACTTTATATTTCTTAGCGATGCTCGCGAGCGTTTCACCTTTGGCTACCGAATGCTGCACACCAGAAATGGGCAAGATTAAAAGGGTGTCGCCTTCTTTTAGCAGAGCACCCTTCTTCAAGTCGTTCGCCCAGAGAATAGTATTGGTGGAGACCCCGAACATTTCGGCAATCTGTGATATGGTATCGCCCTTGCGGACCACATATACGCTGATGTCGTCCGGGCTCGTGGTGCCAATGTCGATACCACCTACCGCCGCCAGCGGGCTGGCAACGGGGAGCAGGGCATTATCGGAAACAATTTGGCTGGCCAACTCGCTAGAGGTCGCGTCGGCCCCATTCTTTTGCTGGCCCGCCAACGCCGGCGCGGAGACAACATTAGCCGTGAGTAGAGCTATATTTTGCGAATTATTCACCGACCCAACAGTTCCCGCGCCGGTATTGGCGTAGGCATCATTACCCAAAATAGAGGACAGAAAACTGGCCCCTGCAACAACCGGCAACAAAAAGGTCCCAGGCAGAAGGACAAAGGCCAAAAGCAGTCGGATTATTTTAAATTGAGGTTTTATAAGCCAAACTGATTGTCGCGAGGTTTCCTTTTCTGGCCTTAGAAAATAAAGGCAGAATCACAGGACGACCAAAATAGTGCTGCAAACGAAGGTTCTCGCGATGGTTACCCACATTTCTGAATTTCACCCGTAAAGGACAAAGCTACTTGTTCAGGACTGCGTCTGGAACTGACCCAAACGTATCCCTAGGGTAGCGCAAAAAGGCCTCTCCGTCAACCTGGCTGGGGATAACCTAAAAACGGACTAAAAATTGACTAATTTAATTAAAAATGGTATAATATAGATATACGCGCACGGGAGTTGGCCTAAAGACTATAAAACCTTTATGATAAAGCAAATAATACGCGGAACTAAATATGAGAAGGGAAGAACTAGATAATCAACAGGTTCAAAACAATCAAACGGAAGAAGATATTGTTTTGCTTATTAGGCGAAAAGAAGAAAAAATAGCGCGGTTGAAAGAAGAAATACGCGAGTTGGAGATGGCGGAAGAAATGGCCGAGCAACACCGCGCCGTATCTCGTAGAAAATTTATAAAGACGGGGGCGGCAACAGCATTGCTGGCTGGATTAGGGCTAAGTTCTAAACATGGTTCTTCGGTCTATTCAAATAAAGAAGAAAATAATCCAGTTGAAACTAGTGAGGCAAAAGAGGAAAGAGTCAATAGGATAAATGGTGAAGAAAAGAATTTGCCGGAAGGTATAGAAACAACCGTGGAAGCCGAGGTGGAGAAATGTAAACAACTTATAGAAAAAGAAGAATACGATGCCATTATCGGCAATCCATGTTTGGCCTCTACGCTTTATTACTCTGACGCAGCAATTAAAAAGATGGCTCCGCCTTATGAATACGCTACTGAAGAAATTATCAGCAGAATACATCTTCTCATTTCTAAAAAATTTAGAGAAAACTACATAGCGCTTTTAAAAACTAAAATGGCGCAAACGCAGACAGAAAAAATGGGTTTAATGAGTGGTGCGGCACATCCCTTGGATAACCTAAGTTTCGGTAATAATTTAAACGAAAACCACCTTGATGCCGTGGATCTTTTCACGAAAGAGGGCGCGCCGGTATATTCAGTTTCTGGAGGATTAGTGGTATTGGCGGAAAGTGGCTGGATAAAAGATGAGGAATTATCTACAAGCTCCATGCGCGGGGGTAATAGCATAATTATTTTTAACCCTGTTAATGAAACTTTCCAAAGATACGCCCACCTGGGAAAAATAACTGTCGGGTCTGGTACGATTGTACACGCGGGACAAAAGATCGGTACTGTCGGCAATACTGGAATTAATGCTTCCCGCCCGGGACGGGGAGGACATTTGCATTTTGAAATTAACCGCTATGACAGAATAAAGGGAATTATGGTCGCTGAAGATGTTTTTAGTCTAAAGCGTAAATTGGAAACTGGGCAGTACTAGTTTGGTTGGGACAACAATAGTATAATGCTACAATATTAAAGTAAAATCATCATAATGGAAAATAAACTAAATAAAAAAAGGAATGAGCTAGAGAAAGCAGAAAAAGAACTAGAAGCTTTGCGACAGAAAGCCAACCGAAAACCTGCGGAAGTGCCAAAACAGACAGAGCAAAGCAAGAAAACAGAAACAAAAACACAGGATGTAGCTGAAGAGTTGGCGGATTTGGGTGAGCGATTAAAATATCTGAAAAGAATGAAAAGAACCCAAAAAATAGAGAAAACGTTAGATGAAGTTATTCACAAAATAATTTGGCTGCGGCAAAAGGAAATAGAGGGATACGAAGAGCAAGAAGGGAAAATAGGGTTGGAAGCAGAGCTCACAGCGATGCGTGAGAAAAAGCGGGAAGCTACGGAACAGCAAAAAGCAGCAATTGAAGAGTTGCGAAAACTGCGACAAAAGAAGGGGAAAGAACGACGCGAAAAACCTGCACCGGCTCCAAAAAGAGAAGAAGCGCTACAAACACTAAAGAAAACTATTGAAAAAATACAAGAAAGAATGAGAAGGCGTGAAGAATTAATTGAGCGTTTGCGTCAAGAACTTGCGGAATTGGAAATAGAGAAACAAAAACAGGAAAAAGTTCCGGAAATAAAAACTTTTTCTCTAGATTTTATAAGGAAGACCGTGGAGCAATTTTTAAAATCGAGAAGTGAAATCAAAAAAATAAAGCGCTTAATTATTGAGGGCATGGGAGATAAATTGAAACTTGCGGCCCAAATAACGGCTTCTAAATTTTTTATAACTAGTGAAATAACCCTAGAAGATGTTTTTCTTGGTAACCAAGGTAATACGATTGGATTAATTCCAGGGTTTAAAATCTCCGCGACTGTCAGAGAAGATAAAATTAAAAGTCTTATGGAGGATAACATTGGTTCTATCGGGACGGAACTGAAAAAATACATTGAAAAACAAGAGGGGAAAAAGGTGAAAAAAATAGAAATAGCAGACGGGCAATTAAAAGTAGAGTTTGTATAAAAATTTTATGAATAAAAGAGAAGACATCGAGGCACAACTTAGAGCAGCGGAAAAAGAACAAGCGCGAGACCGCGCAGAACTAAAAAAAGCCATGGAGATGCTAGAGAACGCGAAGAAAGCAGAGAATCCTGTTATAGAACCAGAGTCCGAAGAAATAAGACCAAAACCACCAAAAGAAGAAACAATTGATATAATCCCCCAGTCGGAAAAAACGCCCGTTCTAGAAACTCCGGAAGAGAAAGAGGTAAAAAAAGAAATAGAAAATTTTTCATCGGAAGAGAAAGAAAAATTGGGTTGGGGCTTGGCGACTATTGGATTTAAGGTTGAAAAAGCAAAAAATGATTTTTTTGCTACTATCCTAAATCCAACTACTAAAACTAATATTGATAAGAAGGGGACTCTTGGTAGATTTTTGAATGAGCTGTATACGGGTTTCAAACGCGACTCTGAAAATGCAGAAAAAAAAGCTAGGGAGGTAATGAATAAAGAAAAAAAACACAGATTTGCTAATGTTGGCTTTCTCGCTGGTAATGTTTTGAAATACGGAAGAACTATTGCAGACCTCACAGGCAAATCAGTGGCTTCGCCGTTGCGATATGTGATGATGGCAGGCATGACTACCGCTCGTGTTGCCGAAGCGGGCAAAGAAGCACGACTCAAGAACGAGGAAGTTATAGAAAAAACTAGGATACAAGATGTTGAACTGGCGGCTGAAGAGGCTTGGAGAATATACAACAATGCAGAAGCAAAAACCGGAAAAGGAAATGTGTCTGTCGAGGTGTTAAAAAATATTTATCTTTCGGAAATGCCGAAAGATCTGCAGAAAAGATTGGAAATTCCAAGCACGGCAAATAAAGTTATACAAAGAATAGTAAAAAGAGACGTTGAGGGTGCGGTGTCTCGATTAAATAAAAAACTAGACAACATAGACAATGATTCTAAACTCTCAACTGAACAAAAAGAAGCGAAAAAACAAAAACTTATTAACAAGTGGAAAAAGTCTTTGGTAGATTATGACCGAATTATTACTCAATATGGAACAGTAGATGGACTGGCAATGGCCGGACGCTACGCGCAAACTGCCGGTAAGGCTATTGTTGCGGCGGTAATGGCAGAAACAATAGTTCTATCGGTGGAAAAAATATGGGGAGTGTTATCTAGCGCCATACACAATAACGCTATAGCCCTAACAGACGCTACGTTGGCGCAGGAAACATCAGAAAAAATCCGGCCGGGAATATTGCCTAATAACAAAGTTGAGCCACTAGAGGGAGATACGGGAACTATTGCTTCTGAAACTGTGGACACAAGCATAGAAGTTAATCAAGACGCAATCGTTGGCAAAGGTGAAGGCATAGAGCACGCTTTGCGCAGGCAAATTGAACACGATGAAGCGCTGGCGAAAATGCTGGGTTATGAAGGCGACCCAAGCGACACAGAAGCTTTGCACAAATTCTCCGGCGGCGCGGCGCACAGGTTGGCGCTGGAACATGGCTACGTGGACAAAACAACCGGCGAGGAAATTTGGATAAAAGAGGGAGATAAGGTGGCTTATGAAATAAAAGTGGGAGCAGACGGCCAGCCGGTGATAAATGAAAGACTGGTGGAAGGAGGAGAGCTAAGGGAAACGCACAGCGCGGGACATGAATTTGAAAAGGATATAGAAAAAGAATACGAATATAAACATCCCAGATATCAAGCACCGGTTTTTGATGCCATTGCGGAAAAAATACCAGATACATCTGCAACCTTAGAAGAAGCGACGGCGCCCGCCGGCGAAAATTTAGCGGCCCCCGACGACGAGGCCTGGAGAACCCGACCGGTGGCGCCAGAAGATGAAGTGGAAAAAGTAAGAAGGATACTGGGAGAAAAATACGACACGCGGCCGCCGGTGGAAGACAATGTAGCTCGGGTGACTGGCTATACTGAACCGGACGTCTATTCCCGATACCCAGGCCCGGAAGCACGGGTCAGCGGATACGGCTATGGATACAGGCATGGGTATGGCAACCTTTATACCGACCCATATGATCCAAAATTCGGCCGCGGCAATGTTTATGCCTACATTCCCGAACTGGGGGGCTATCAACATTATTTTGAGGGGTTGTCGGATATACAAATGAGGGAACTAAATTATCATCCGGAATTTGCCAACAATCCTTTTAACTTAAGCGGTCCGGAAGTGTGGGAATCGTACGAGACCAGCCGGGAAAATATAGATTTAATTTTTGGAAATGAGTATTCTGTCGCTTGGAATAGTCTGCGAAAGCTTAATGTGGGCAAGGTGCTTGAAATGGGTTCGAGCGAAAACCCAACTCAGACTCGTTTCGCGGACTACGTGCGCGACCTGCAAAATTATACCCATCTTGGACTAAGGTCAAGTTGGTTCGGATTAAAAAAAGAAACCGTGGAGCAATACATCGCCCGCGCCCTGCAAAAATTAACCTCTGAAGGCAACTTGGGAAAATTTCAACGGGGAGGGTAAAGAATAAGATTGTGCTATATTGGGTAAGTGCAGAATTCTAACGACCATTTGGCAGGATTAAACGCCCCGCAGAGGGAAGCGGCGCTCCATACCACAGGGCCGCTTTTGATTGTGGCCGGCGCGGGCGCGGGCAAGACGAAAACTATCGCCCACCGAATTTTGAATTTAATAAAAGAGGGCGTGCCGGCAGAAAAAATTTTGGCGGTGACTTTTACTAATAAAGCGGCGAAGGAAATGCGGGAACGCGTCGTCGCCGCTTTGAGTTTCGTCAACTCTCGCGAGCAAACCCTTGGGAGGCGCGACGGCGCCGGACAGAGAAAATTTTCAGCAGAAAATTTTCGTGGTGAGTCCGCGGGAGCTGATGAAACTCTGCCTTTCATTTCCACTTTTCATTCTTTGGGCGTGCACATCATTAAAGAAAACGCGCGAATCCTCGGACACACAAAATATTTCACCATTTTGGACGAAAACGATGCGGCAACGTTGATTAAGGAAGCGCTTAAGGAGTTGGAAATTGACCCGAAGCAATACGACCCGAAAAGAATCCGCAACATCATTTCCCGGGAAAAGGGAAATTTTGTGCACGCCGAAGAATTTGTGGCCGAAAGCACGCTTGGAAAAATAATTTCGCGGGTGTGGCATTCGTATGAAAAGAAAAAAATGCAAGAGAACGCGTTGGATTTTGACGACTTGCTTTTGAAAGCGGTAAAATTGTTAAAGGAAAATGAAGTAGCGCGGAAAATTTACCAGGAAAGGTGGGTATACATCCACATAGACGAGTATCAGGATACGAACGAGGTTCAGTATTTGATGTCGAAGCTCTTGTGTGGGGAAAATAAAAATATCTGCGCTGTTGGCGATGCCGATCAGCTAATATATAGTTGGCGTGGAGCGAATTTGAAAAATATCTTGAACTTTGAGAGGGACTACCCGAACGCGAAAGTTATAATGCTGGAAGAAAATTACCGCTCCACGCAGAATATTTTGACGGCGGCCAATGAAATCATTAAGAAAAATAAATATCGGCCGGAGAAAAACTTATTTACTAAAAATAAAACCGGCGACAAAATCGGATTGTATGAAGCACTAGATGAAACAGATGAAGCGGATTTTGTCGCCGTGAAAATTTTGGAACTTATGGATAGCTCTGGCGGAGATGCTTTTTCTCAGGTCCTCGGTTCTCCGGGTCCCTATCCCGGCCAGACCATTCTAAAAAGCACATCCACCTACGCTAATGAAGGACAAGATATTGATTTGAGAAACATTGCGCAGGGCGACGGCCCGAGCATAGCAATTTTCCAGCAGGAAAATATGCGTGTTGAGCAAAGTAATATCTTGTCCGAAATTGCAGTTCTTTATCGCGCTAACTTTCAATCGCGGGTATTAGAAGAAGCAATGCTACGTTACAATATTCCCTATCAAGTTTTAGGAGTAAAGTTCTTTGAGAGAAAAGAAATAAAAGACACTTTGGCGTACTTACGGGCAGCGCTCAATCCAGAGAGCTTGTCTGACATCAAGCGAATTATAAATTTTCCTACACGAGGTATCGGCAAAGTTACTTTGGCAAAATTATTTTCGAAACAACAGGCATCTCTGCCGATAAAAATGCAAATAAAAATTGATAATTTTTATAAATTGTTGGAAGCAATAAAAGAAAAAATTGAAACTGCCAAAGCTAGCGAGGTTATAAAATATGTCGTCAAAAAATCCGGCATTGAAGAAGAATTGAAAAACGGAGGAGATGACGATTTAGAACGATTGGAAAATATAAAGGAGCTGGCCACGCTTGCGCTTAAATATGATGAATTAAAAAATGAGACGGGGACAGAAAAGCTTTTGGAAGACGCGGCCCTCGCATCCGACCAAGATTCACTTCTAATAGATGCGGCCCGCCCCGTTAAAGGCCGCGAGGGCTCGCAGCGAGAAGCCTTTAATGGGGTGAAGCTGATGACGGTTCACGCCTCCAAGGGTTTGGAATTTAAATATGTTTTCATCACCGGTTTAGAAGACGGTTTGTTCCCGCACGTAAGACAAAGTGAAAGAGAAACAGCCGAGGATCGCGAAGAAGAACGGCGACTTTTTTATGTCGCCCTGACTCGCGCCAAAGAAAAATTATTCCTATCTTTCGCCAATTTCCGCACGATTTTTGGTTCTCGCCAAATCAATGCACCTTCAGAATTCATCGGCGATATTCCGGCGGACTTGCTGCAAAAAGAGGGGGGGAACAGTATTAAAACAATTTATATATGAAACATAAAGCAAAAAAATCTCTGGGGCAGAATTTTTTAAAATCAGCGGCGGCCTTGAAAAAAATTGTGGAAGCCGGGGAAATAAAATCAGGGGATGTGATTTTAGAAATCGGGCCGGGCAAAGGCGCGCTTACAGAAAAACTGCTCGAGCGAGTTGAGCGAGGGCTCCCCTCGCTCAGGGGTAAGGTCATCGCCGTGGAGAAAGACCACGAGCTAGTGGAATTTTTAGAAAAAAAATTTGAGGAAGAAATAAAAAACAAAAAATTGATTTTAGTTAACGACGATATACTTAATTTTTCAATAACAAATGACGGATTTCCAATTCCAAAAAATTACAAATTAATTGCTAACATTCCCTACAATATTACCGGCGCGGTGCTTAAAAAGTTTTTGTCTGCCCGAAATCAGCCCGAGCTCATGGTTTTGATGCTACAACATGAAGTCGCTAAACGGATAATGGCTCGAGACAAGAAGGAGAGTTTGCTTTCTATTTCCGTCAAGGCCTATGGAACGCCAAAAATTATCATGAAAGTACCAGCGCGATATTTTTCTCCGGCGCCGAAAGTGGATTCAGTGATAATTTCCATAAAAAACATTTCCCGGCAATTTTTTGAGCAAAACAATATTAATGAGGAAAATTTTTGGCAAATTGTCAAAGCGGGCTTTGCTCATAAGCGGAAAAAGCTGGGGGGTAATCTGAAAAACATCGCCAACCCCATAGGTCTTGCCTCTGTGGCGAATAAACGAGCGGAGGATTTGGCGCTGGCGGACTGGATTGAGTTGACTAGAGCCTAGCGCCTAGTGCCTGGCTTCCCATTTAGTGCTATAATTCAAGCATAATTAAATTATTTTGGGGAAAACACAAAAGGATAATTCTAGTCGCTTTTGCGGTGTTGTTTCTGGTCGCGCTTTTTTTGATAAAAAATGGTTTTCCTTTTGAAAACATAACTGTCTTTCGGGGAGATAGGGGGGGCGCGGGCTTAACCTATGGCAGTATTACGATTGGTGAATTGGTCAGCCAAGACACGGACAATGACGGAATCCCGAACTGGGAAGAAAATCTTTGGGAAACCGATCCGACCAAAAAAGAAACTACCCCGGGGGTTGCGGACAGCACGGCAATAGAAAAATTAAAAGCGGAACAAGCGCCGAACTCAAATACAGCGATTAATATCAGCGCTGAGAACACGGAAAATTTGACTGAAACCGATAAGTTCGCTCGGGAATTTTTTTCCACCGTTAATGCCTTAAATCAAAGCGGAACGATGGACCAAGCGACCGTGGACAAGCTTAGTGGTTCTTTGGCGGAACACATTAAAAATTCTACTCCTAGAAAAATATTCACTCTGGCTGATATAAAAGTGTCAAGTGGCGACGATTTTCAATCAATACAAAATTATAATGATGCTTTGAATAATGTTTTTGGTAAATATAGCTTGAGTTATACGGCCATAGATGTATTTCAAAAATTCATTGGCGATGGCAACACTATAAATGCTGGGGCATTGACGGAACTTGACCCTATCATTCTACAGTTAAACCAAAAAATAGATGGGTTGGTAAAAATGGAAGTTCCGCAATCAGTTGCGCTGCTGCATTTGGACTTTATAAATGGATTGGAAAAAGTTGCTGAAAATCTTAGCGATATAAGATTTTTTGAAACAGATGTGATTGTGGCGTTAACTGGCATAAGCCAGTACGAAACAAGTATAAATTCCTTAAATTTGGCCACCCAGAATCTTTTTAACGCGATTAGTAAAAAATTAAGCAATTAAGGAAAATGTTATAATAAAACAATAAAACGCGGCAATGAGAACTAAAAACAAGACAACAAAATTAATATCTGCACTGTTGATTATAACAATTTTTCTTCCTTCCTTGGTCTTTCTAACAAAACCAAACGAGGTAAAAGCAACAGTTCCAGTGATTGAAGTGGCTGGGGCTGGTGTGTGGTCATGGATAACCTCACTATTTTCCGGCACAACTTCCACATCAACAGTAACAGATACCGGCTTGCACATAAAAGATTTTGCTAAGGAAGTGGCGCGCCAGGTGCTGATGGCCGTCGCCCGGGCCTTCTTGCAGAAAATGACCCAGAGCATCGTCACTTGGATAAATTCCGGCTTTCACGGCAATCCCCTTTATTTGGAAAATTCCGAATCTTTCTTTAAAGACATCGCCAAGTATGAAATCAGGAATGTCATAGACACATACGGCTACGATGACCTGCTCTATCCCTTTGGCAAGGACTTCGCGCTCAACACTCTTTACGCTTACAAAAATACGACGGCCAACAACGCGGCCTACAGTTTGAGTAAGGTCTTCAACGACCCGGTTTTGCTCCGAAATTACCAGAATGATTTCAATTACGGCGGCTGGAACGCGTTTTTAATAAACACCCAGTATCCCCAAAATAACTATCTCGGTTTCCAAATGCTGGTAACCGAAGAACTGGCCAGAAAAGTTCAAGGCCTCGCTCAAACCGCCGGGGAAGAAGTGCAGACCACGCTGGCGCAAGGACAAGGATTTTTATCACCCAAAACCTGCCAGACAAATCCCAACTACAACAAAGATTTTAGCGAATTCAAGCCACCAGTTTTCAAATCCACGGAAGATATTGAAGATTATGTTTCCAGTTGCGACGCGATAGAGGACGCTGACCAAGCAAATGCTTGTTACGCTGCCGGCGAGGCGGAATATGATGAAGCGGTAGCGGCAGAAAAAGCCGATTGGAGCAGTCCCGAAAAAGGAAATGTGTGTCCACCCCGAGCAGACGGCTCCGGTGGCTTAGTCGCCACTACGCCGGGCTCGGTGGTGGCGGACCAGATAAAAAATGCTATGGGTTCGCAGTTTCGCCAAAGCGAACTCGCCGCCGCGATGGGTAACAGCATCGCGGCTATCGTGGACGCTTTGGTAAATAAATTTATCAGCGATGGCTTGAGCAGTTTGTCCGGCAGTGGCCGTTCCAATCCGCCGGCGGACACTTGGAACTACAACGGCATTACCCTAGGCGGAACGGCGACGGTCACGGGCTACAACGATGACATCTGGAGCACCCCTGACCAGATAATTGTTCTGGAAGAATTCAAACAAAAAGTCAATGAGGGTATAGAAAAAACAAAAAGGGAACTGTTGATGATGGACAATCGCGTGCCGACTCCAGAAAACGGGCCGGGTATCGCGCAGGTAATCGCTATGATTTGGCCCAAGGTGCAAACTCTAGACATCTGTCAGCCGGGACCGGATTTAAATTGGCAAGTCAGAACTGATAGAGAAATGAGCAGAAATAGCGCTAATTTCCAGTCCGGAGACATAACCGCTCCTCCAAGCGGGGATATCTTGAATCAAATTAACTTAAATACCGCAGAGCTGCAGTTTGCGGTGGACTTCTTCAAGGACTGGACAAGCGGCCAGCTCTTGGATGCTCTGCCTTCTTCTGTGGAATATGTGGACGAGATTACTGGTCTGCGCAATTTGTCGCAACAATATAATGAACTGAAGAATGAAATAAGCAGGCGAAAAAGCGCGCTGGCCCAACTAGAGAACATCGGGGCGGCACTAGACACCAATTTCTCAAATGATACCCAGCCGGAAGCTGGTTCTGCGGCGGAGGGCCAGTTGGTATCCCTGTGGAAACAATATGAAGCAGTTTCTCTGGATGTTTCCAACGACACCACGCTGGAAGCCACCATCAGTGAACTTAACTCAACCATATTTAAAAAGAATCAGCTGGATGAAATGATTACCCAGTGCGGCGAGGAACGAACAGCCAAGGGCTGGGCTGTTCCCGGCGGAGCCACCAGTCAGTTCCTCGGCAGTGGGGGTGGAACTGAACAAATAATCTTTTGCGACGCGCCGATTGTCGGCGGATATTCTCATGAGGACTTTATCAACCCCAGCGAGCCCGATTTCCCGGAGATTCCGCTAATCAACGCGCAAAATATCTTGATAGGCACTGAATCAGTAGATGTAGAATTAAGTTGCAGTATCATCTTCCGCGCCAGCGTGTTGGATTACAAAGGCGATTTGCCGGGGTTTTAAAATGAAGAAACAAATTAAAAAAATAATCCCATACCTGCTACTGCTCCTGCTTCTGACTGGAGTCGGATTCTTCAACGGAGCGGGGGGGGTACGAGCCGCAGAAGAACCAAATGGTGTATGCACCATTATTTCAGATCTTGTTGGAGTTAACGGCACTTTTGTCACTACCACATACACTATTTGCACCGCAGCAGATAAGACACAACTGGCAAAACTAATCAATAATGATGTTTCTGTAATTAAAAATACAAAGTGGAGTGAACTTTCCGGAACGCCTGGATTTTGTTATGTGACGGGTACTCGAGAATCAGGTTGGCTTAATTCGTTTTGGAAAGCTACGAGATATGGTGAAACTACTGTTCGGCAATTCGGGGCGGAATTTCCTAACATCCTAGAAGGAGATTGTAGTTATCCAGGATTATCGAAAATTCCCAACAGTGGGGTAGAGCCAGGAGATAACTACAGCTGGAGCCAAAAACCCCTTAGGGCTGGACAGGAAGCGACAGCGGCAAATGAAGAGTTATCAGCGTTTGAAGAATATCTTCAAGCTAATCAATGTGGAATATTTGGGCTCGGAGGAGGAACTTTTTGGCCTGGTTGTTTCTTACAGCTAACATATGGGGTTTTTTATGCGCTCCCATCCTTTTTACTTTTTGTCTGCGCGTATTTTTTCAACTCTCTGATATACATTACTCTAAGTAGTGAACTTTTCGCGGATTCAGCTTTTATTAAGACTGCTTGGGGGGTTGTACGCGACTTGTCTAACCTCTTCTTTATACTTATTCTGCTTTATATAGCAATAAAAATAATCTTGGACATGGGCGCGAGTGATGCTAAAAAAATGATATCTAAGGTAATAATCGTGGCTCTGCTTATAAACTTCAGTATGTTCTTTACGGGAATAGTCATTGACACATCCAACATTCTGGCATTGGTTTTTTACAACAAACTGCAGGTAGACACTAAAGATGCAGACGAAACACCAAGAGAATACCAGTCAGCCTCTGGAGAAAGAGATGTTGCGGGTGGAATGGTTACTGCTTTTGATGCGACTCGTTTGTTGACTCCGGAATTTTTTGGCCAAGCTAAAGGTATAACGGTTGACCAAACCATAACCCAAGGTCAAAGTCCAACTCAATTGGCGGCTTCCCCTTCAATAGTAATCGGGGTTACTATTATCGCTGGATTAATAATGTTCTTCGCCGCTTATGTATTTTTTGTTGCTGGTTTTGCTTTCATCGGCCGTTTAGTAGAACTCTGGATTTTGATTATTGCTTCACCTTTTGCCTTTATGTCTTCTATCGTGCCCGAAATGGCAGGTATAAAAGATTGGGGGTGGAAAGCGTGGCTGCACCGTTTGCTGACAGCATCTTTTATGGCATCGGCATTTATGTTTTTCTTGTATTTTATATTCTTAATATTAGAAAAAGGGAATCCTTTGCAGGAATCAATTGTCGGGGAAGGATTTATAAATTCTATTTTGCATATTGTTCTTCCTGGACTTTTGATTCTAATTCTGCTCTTGAAATCTCTAAAACTCGCGAAGTCGGCCGCCGGTCAGCTGGGAGAGGCCGTGATGAAGTATGGAGAAAAGGCCGCCGGCATGGCCGGCGGCCTGGCTCTTGGTGCAGCAACGGGAGGAACAGCTTTGGCGGCGAGGGGGATTATTGGCGGAGGCGGAGGCTGGCTCGCTCAAAAAGCGGCATCGAGGACATACAAGCTTGGAGATAAGTTCGAAAAGAAGTTCGGGTACAGGTTGGGGACAGATAAAATTGCAAGCGGATTGACTGGAGCTGCCGCCTTGGCGCAAAAGAGCAGTTTTGATCTTCGAGCTGGCGGTGTATTGGCAAAAGCAACTGGTCTTAACCTTGGTGAAGCACAAAAGGGTGGAATTGAACAAAGTAGAAAAGACAAAGTGAAGAAGAGAATGGAGAGAGCGGAGATCTTTGGGGTTCGAGAAGATGAAGGGCTGAAACAAAAATTAAATAAATCAGAAATTGATTTGCAGGTAATGCTGAATAAGGTTGCAAGAGATTTTGGAAATATAGATAGGGAATTAGAGAGTTTGAGAAAAGCAAAAGCTGATGCAGCAACTGGCTCAGATGAAGAAAAAGATATAGCAAATAAGATTGAAGCCTTAAATCAGGCGAAAAAGGATGTCAGGGAGGGAAGGGATACTGTATATACACTGGATGGCGGCACAACATGGAAGAACATAAGTGGTGTAAAAGTAGAAGGTGGCGACAATAACGGAAAAACTATGAAGAAAATGGCGTCAGAGGTGATTCCAGAACAAAAAGAAGATGTGGAAGCAGAAACTAGAAGAAGAAGAGTTGCCTTCGCTAATAGAAAGGGAAACTGGGGAATATTTAGTAGCACAGCCAACAAAGAGGCAAGGCATAAAATAATAATGGGAGAAAAATTACCAGAAAGTGCGGCAAAAGCATAAAAATAAATTTATGACCGATAAATCAAAAAAAATAATAGCAGATGAAATGTCAAACTTACCAAAAGAAGCACGGGAAGCTATTAATGCTTTCGGGTGGGAAAAAATCGCGGAAGAAATAGGTAAAAAGTATTTACTTGATGAGAGCGAGATAACCACTCTTCAGCTAGAAACAGCTTCTTTTTTACTTGGCCTCGTTGATGAGGACTCATACCCCGTAAACATTGAAGATGAAGTGGGCACCAGCAAGGCGGAGGCGGAGAAAATTGCAAGTGAAGCAATGGAAAAAATATTCAAGCCGATAGCTGATGAGATTGATAAAAAAATTAAAGAAAATCTAAAAAATAAAAACCCAAATCACGAGCAAAATGTTAATTTCGTTCTTTCCGGCGGGAATTATTCGGCATTTTTGTAAAAATCAAACATGAACAACAAGGACTTACTACAAATAAAAATCGAACGGGCGCGGGCACAGTTGCCGAGTGAAACACTGAAGGCCATTGATTCTGTGGATTGGCGATCGACTATTTACGACATGGTGGACAGCAAAAAATACAACATAGAGCAGCTCGGTGACTTGGAACTCGAAACCGAACTCGTTTTATGTGGTCTGACCTTGCCCGAAGATTACCCCAAGGAACTGGAGAAAAGAATGGGGGTTCCCGAGGAGCGAGCGCGAGAACTAGTTAAGACAATGAATGAAAAGGTTTTCAAGAAAATCAGAGACAAAATGATTGAGGACACCACGGGCAGACAACCCCCCTCTGGCTCTCTATTGGTAGGGGAAGAAAAAAGCACCGCCAGGGAAGAGGGTTCTAGGGAAGGACTCAAAAAAACCGGCATAGAGATAATGAATGGCGAATCAGTGATAGGTGGCAATGGCAATCATCTGGAAACCCGAGAGGAAATCTTGGCCCGCTTGGAAAAGCCGGAATTGGAAGCCCCGCATCCGATAGTCGCGCAAAAACTCTCGGGTCCAATGAAAATTCCATCGGTCAAAACAGAGCATACGCTGGAAAATTTAACCAAGCCGTCAGAAACAACTCAGGTCCCCGAGCCGCAAAAACCACCCACGCCCCCAAAATATGACATCGACCCCTATCGCGAGGTTCCGGAGTAGGGGAAATAGGCACTAGGGCTTTAGGCACTAGGCGCTAGTTAAAATAGGAATGAAAACATATCAAGATCTGACTGTTTGGCAAAAATCCATAGAGCTTGTTATATCTGTATACAAACTTACCGAGAATTTCCCGAAGGAGGAAATTTTTGGTTTAACTTCGCAAATTAGGCGTGCCGCGGTATCCCTCCCTTCCAATATAGCCGAGGGAAAAATGCGCGGTGGTAATATTGAGTTTAAAAGATTTCTGCTTATTGCTCTTGCCTCGGGAGCTGAACTGGAAACCCAGCTTATAATAGCCAAGAAATTACCCAAAGTCGCAAAATTAGATTATAATGAGGTAGATTCCTTGCTAGGGGAAATTATGAGAATGTTGAATAAATTGATTTCGTAGCTAGGGCCTAGCGCCTAGTTGCCTAGAGCCTACCCATGCAATTCAAAGTTCCGCAGTTTTTGGATATCGAGGACAAAATTTTCGGCCCGTTCACTTTTCGCCAGTTCGTCTATCTGGCCGGCGGGGCCGGGTTTTGTTTTGTGCTCTACAAACTGCTCGGCCTCCTCTGGGCGGCCCTGCCAATTCTTTTAGTCGGCGGTCTTTCCGCCGCGCTCACTTTTTACCGGCCGAACAACAAGCCCTTTCTATATATGCTGGAGGCCGGCTTCAAATACTTCGCCCACAGCAAACTTTACATTTGGGAAAAGCGAGTAGCCGCTAAAAACGAGCGGCGGCAGGCCGTGAAGGAAACATCCACACCCAGCCGAGCCGGGTACACCCAGAAACTGGACAGCGGCAAGTTGCGGGATTTGGCCTGGAGCTTGGACGTTTTGGATTTAAGCAAACAAAAAAATAACTAATATGGCTTTACGCGCAAAAGCAACTCAAGAATTCGTGCCTATCAAAGAAATCCGCGACGGCATTATCGTGCTGAAAGATGGCGGCCTGCGCGCCATCGTGCTGGCCAATTCCGTGAACCTTTCGCTCAAATCGGAAGATGAACAGCGCGCGACAATTGCTCAATTCCAAAACTTTCTGAACACCCTGGATTTTTCCATACAAATATCGGTGCAATCCCGCCGCTTGGACATCCGACCATACCTGCTTCTGCTGGAAAATCGGATGAAGGTGCAGAACGAACCCCTGCTTAAACTGCAGACGAAGGAATACATAGAATTTATCAGGAATTTCACCGAATCGGTAGCCATTATGACAAAAAGTTTCTTCGTGGTCGTGCCCTACACACCCACCGTCCTGCGACAAGAAGGCAGTATGCTGAACAAATTGCTTTCGCGGAAAAACAAGGGGGAGCAGGAGGCGGCGCGGCAGGTAGCTTTCGAAGAAAAACGTTCCCAGATGGAAGAACGGGTCGTGGTCATCTCCCAGGGGCTGGGGCGCTGCGGTATAAATTCGGCCCAGCTCGGCACGGAGGAAGTGGTGGAAGTGCTCTATAAAGTTTTCAATCCGGGCGAATTAGAAGGCAAGGTCAAAGTGGGATAAGTAGGATAAGAAATCAAATGAAAATTTTAGATAATTTATTGGGAAAAAAGAAAGAGGCGGCGGCCGAAGAAACATTGAGTGCTTCCACGCTGGCAGTTCTGCCGGAGGATATCTACGAATCAGGAAATCTGGAATTGCAGGATGTTATCGCTCCGTCCGCGCTCAAGGTAGAACCCAAAGCGATAAATCTGGGAGAAAAAATCGCCCGCACTTTTTTCATAATTTCTTACCCGAGATTTCTATCGGATAACTGGTTCTCGCCGATAATCAACCTAGATAAGGTCTTTGACATTTCCATTTTCATCCACCCGATTGACACCTCGCTGGCCCTTCGGCAATTTCAGAAAAAAGTCGCAGAAGTTCAAAGTCAAATCAATGTGCGCGAAGCCAAGGGTATGGTGCGCGACCCAATGCTGGATACCGCTTATCAGGACCTGGAAGGACTGCGGGACAACCTGATTCAGGCGCAGGAAAAAATGTTTGATGTGGGCGTCTATCTCACCATTTATGCCGACAACGAGATGGAGCTCTTTAAAGTAGAAAGTGAAGTAAAATCAATTCTGGAATCCAAGCTGATTTACATCAAGCCCGCCCTTTTTCAGCAGGTGGACGGCTTTAAGAGCGTCATTCCCATCAATACCGACCTTTTGGAAATCCACCAGAAGCTCAATTCCGAGCCATTGTCTTCCGTTTTCCCTTTTATTTCTTTCGACCTGACCTCTGACAAAGGCATTCTTTATGGCATCAACCGCCACAACTCCAGTATGGTAATTTTTGACCGCTTCTCGCTGGAAAATTACAACTCGGTGACTTTCGCCAAGTCCGGTTCCGGAAAATCTTATGCCACCAAGCTAGAAATCCTGCGCTCCTTGATGTTCGATACGGATGTCATCGTGATTGACCCGGAAAGGGAATATGAATTTTTGTCGGAAACGGTTGGCGGGCGCTATTTCAACATTTCTCTTTCTTCCGACCACCACATCAATCCTTTCGACCTACCCATTCCGCGCGAAGACGAAACCGCGGAGGACGTCCTGCGTTCCAACATTATAAACTTGGTGGGACTTTTCCGCCTGATGCTCGGCGGGCTGACGCCGGAAGAGGACTCGATGGTGGACCGGGCCATTTCCGAGACCTACGCGATGAAAGACATCACCCCGGAATCGGATTTTTCCAACATTGAGCCGCCTTTGCTCTCCGATTTTGAAATGGTGCTCTCCGGTATGGACGGCAGCGACTCCGTCGTGCAGCGGCTGGTTAAATATACCCGCGGCTCTTGGGCCACTTTCCTGAACCGCCCCTCCAACGTGGACATCAATAAAAAATTCGTGGTTTTCTCCGTCCGGGATATGGAAGACGAACTGAAACCGGTGGCGATGTACATCATCATGCACTACATCTGGAACACTATCCGTAAAAATTTAAAGAAGCGCATCCTGGTGGTGGACGAGGCCTGGTGGATGATGAAATCCGAAGACACCGCTTCTTTTCTTTACTCCATTGCCAAGCGTGGCCGCAAGTATTATCTGGGGCTTTCCACCATCACCCAGGACGCGGCGGATTTTATGAAGTCGCCCTACGGCGTGCCGATTATCACCAACTCCTCCATTCAACTCCTGTTGAAGCAGTCGCCCACCACCATCGACATTTTACAACAGACCTTCAATCTGACCGACGAGGAAAAATACCTGCTTTTGGAATCCAACGTGGGCGAAGGCATATTTTTCGCCGGACTTAAACATGTGGCCATCAAAATAGTCGCTTCCTACACCGAAGATCAAATCATCACCTCCGACCCGTCGCAAATCCTGTCCAATAAAAAAGCCAAGGCGGAACAGGAAGAGGCAGAACTCACCGCCCACGGCGGGACAAGTCACCCCGAGAAACAGGCAACCAAACCCTAGGCAACTAGGTCCTGGCTCTGGTATAATACTTCATAATGAGATTGAGAATTTTTTTCTTACTTCTGCTCTTTTGTTTTCCGCTCACAACCGGAGCCGTTTCGCCTTCGAGTATTTCTATAAATGTGGCTCCGGCCAACCCCGCGCCGAACGAAGACGTGACCATCACCCTAGGAAGCTACAGCAGTAATTTGGACGGCGCCACCATCTCTTGGTCAGTCAATGGCAAAACCGCCGTTTCTGATGTTGGCCTCAAGTCCTTTCGGGCAAAGGCCCCGGCCGCCGGCGCGGAAATGAGAATCGTCGCGAAAATAACCCTACCGGACGGAAATATAGAAAAAGCAGTGTTGCTCCGCCCGACGGTGCTAACACTCCTGTGGCAGGCGGACGATTCCTATGTGCCGCCCTTTTATAAGGGCAAGGCCCTACCCATCGCCGAGAGTTCGATAAAAATCGTGGCCTTGCCGGAAATAAAAAGCGGTTCCGGTAATGTGGACCCAAAAAATTTGGTCTATGCTTGGCGCAAAAATTACAGTAACGACCCAAGCGCTTCCGGCTACGGCAAAAATTACTATCTTCTCGCCACCGACTATTTAGATGACAGAAATAATATCAGCGTCACCGTTTCCACTACTGACAGCAAGTATTCTTCCGCCGCAAATATCAATCTGAACACCTTTGAGCCGAAAATGCTGTTTTACCGGAATGACCCCGAACTCGGCACGATTTGGGAACATGCCCTGCAAAACGGCCACAAAATAGAGGGCGAGGAAATTATTGAGGCGGCGCCTTACTTTATTTCGCCAGGCAATCTCCGCATCCCTTCGCTCACCTGGGCTTGGTCCATTAACGGCACTTATGTGAGCGTAACCGGCATCCGAAAAAATGTCTTGCCAGTCAGGGCGGAGAGCGGCACTACTGGCGCGTCCCGCATCAAGCTGGAAGTTAACAACAAGTATAAATTACTTACCTCCGTCGCCAAAGAAATTAGCGTAGAATTTTAAAAATGAAAAAAATTTTTAAAAAAATTACAGTTCTAACTTGCTTAACGGTTTTATTGGTTGGTTTTTTTATTCCTGTTTATTTCAGCTTTGCCGACATAGTGTGTCAAGAGGGAGTGCCATCAGACGACGGCCTGTCATGCGTTGCGGCACCGACAACTTCTGATTCAGAATACAAATTCCTGTCGCCGTTGCCGGAGATAGGGGAAACTTTTGACCCCAGTAGTGTAGGCGGGGAGGGTGGCAGTGACGCGTTGGGGAAATATCTGAACGCCATGATAAAGCTCTTTATCGGCATTTGCGCGGTGCTGGCAGTGATAATGATAGTGCTGGGTGGCATAGAATATATGACCAGCGAACTGCCAGGCAACAAAGAGAGCGGTAAGGAAAGAATCACTCACGCGATTTTCGGCCTATTGCTCGCCCTGGGCGCTTGGCTAATTTTATACACCATCAATCCGGACTTATTGAAAACCGATTTGAGTAGTTTGGCGATAGTAGAAGTAGAAGTAGAGTTAGCAGAAGATAATATTCTGGCCACAGCCGAAAACCCCGCTTGCGTGGAAGAAGATATGGTTACGATAATTCTCTTTGGGAAAGGGGGCGTTCGGGTAAACAAAAATGTAGTATCAACCCTCAAATCAATAGAAACAGCGTGGAAAACAAAGGGTGGCAATAACTATTACCAAATAAATACAGTTGTGGGATATGTTTGTAAATCAGTAACAAATAAACCGGGTTATTGGTCAGCCCACGCTTATGGTTTAGCTTTAGATATAAATCAAGCCACAAATCCTTATGGTAAAACATTAGTAACGGATATGGAGCCCAGTAAATTTTATCAACTTTTTACTTCAGCGGGCTGGGGATGGGGAGGACGCTGGACGAGCATAAAAGACGCAATGCATTTCAGTAGCAATAATAAGTAATATGACCAATCGAAATTTTATACTTTTAATAATCATTCTTGCAATAATCGTCCTCGGCTTTTTTGGATTTTTGTATTTTAAGCGTGACACCATCCCGCCCGGCGAAAGCACCGGCGGAACGAATTTCCTTTCACAATTCAATCCTTTCGCCAGCACCAGCGTCAAGCCACCGACCACCGAGCCGCCGGCGGATATTTCCGGCACCGAACCGCCCCTAACCGAAACAGGTCTGCAACTGCTGAAAGTTTCCAGTATGCCAATTGCGGGATACACTGTATATATGAAGGAAAGATATGAGGAGATAACCCCTCCCCAACCCCTCCCCTTATCGGGGGAGGGGGAAGAAGATAGTGATCAGACCCCAGTCCCCCCGGAAACAGAACTCGCGCCAGCGTTAAGATACGTGGCCCGAGCCACGGGCAACATTTACCAAACCTTCGCGGATAAAATAGAAGAACGAAAATTCTCCGCCACCGTGATTCCAAAAGTGTATGAGGCGCTTTTTGACGGCTCCGGAGAAACGGTCATTATGCGCTATTTGAAGGGCAACGGCCAGACGATAGAAACTTTTGTGGGTAAACTGCCGAAAGAAGTTCTCGGTGGCGACAGCACGGCAGAAAATGAAATCAAGGGAACTTTTTTGCCGGCAAATGTGAAAGACCTGAGCATTTCGCCCGACGGCAAGAACGCTTTCTACCTGTTTGAAACGGGAGAAAATATGATTGGCACAATTTTGAATTTCGCGACCGACAAAAAAACGCAGATTTTCGATTCCGCTTTTAATGAATGGCTCTCTTTTTGGCCTAACAGCAAAATGATTACCCTGACCACCAAGCCCTCCTATCTGGCGCCGGGTTATCTATACAAACTGGACCCGGGTACTAAAAGTTTTATCCAGGCCTTGGGCGAAATTACCGGACTGACCACCCTCGCGAGCCCAGACGGCAAAATGGCGCTGGTCGCGAACAACACACTCGCTTTGAGCATTTATCGTTTGGATACCAAAACCTCGGAACCGCTGGGGGTCAGAACCCTGCCGGAGAAATGCGTCTGGACTAAAGCCAGCAGTGTGATTTACTGCGCCGCACCCCGGCTAGTAAACGGCACGAATTATCCGGATATTTGGTATCAGGGAGAAATTTCTTTTGAAGATCAAATTTGGAAAATAAGCGTGGAGACCGGCAGTGCCTCGATTATTTTGGACCCTGCCGCGACGGGCGTGGGAGAAGAGGTAGACGGCATTAAGCTTGTGGTGGACGAGGGAGAAAATTATCTTTTCTTCGTGAATAAAAAGGATTCTTTCCTTTGGCGAGTGGAACTTAAATAGCGCCGATATATTTTATCACCACCCGGCGGGAACGGCCGGAACCTACAGATTCGGTCTGCAGATCGCTTGCCTCCGCGAGAAATTCATGCACAATCCTTCGCTCAAAGGCCGTCATTGGGTCCACCTCAATGTTGGACTTGAAATATCTCGCCCGTTCCGACATCATGTGCGCGATGGCTCGGATACTTTCTACATGCTTTTTCTGAAAATCGTTAATGTCAACCACTAAAGACCCTCCCCCAACCCCCTCCTTGGCGGGGTGGGAGGTCTCGAGAATTCTGTGAACCAAATGATTTAAGGCGTGTAGTCCTTCGCCATCACGACCAATGAAAAAGTGCGGCTCGGCTACTTCTAGGGAGACCCAGAAGTTCCCCGGTTTTTCCTCGGCGAC
>Ga0209542_10001342_pt1 | contig 57894 bp, 61 predicted proteins | sample RifCSPhighO2_01_FD_184028 | JGI IMG/M metagenome (GOLD analysis project Ga0209542, IMG submission 184028) | Soil microbial communities from Rifle, Colorado - Rifle CSP2_plank highO2_0.1 (SPAdes) (version 2) | ecosystem: Environmental > Terrestrial > Deep subsurface > Rock core/Sediment ...
AAAAGCTCTGGGTAAAATTATTTCGTCACTTAAGAAAATCGTCCCCCGGGGCACCAAAGTCATGGCAATTTCCAGTGCCAGCGGCGAAGGAGTCAGGGAGCTTTTAAGAACTGTAGCGGCCGAGGTCGAAAAGGATCACCGACACAAAGCAACACAAAAACTTAAGCAGCGGTTGCCGGTTATCGGTCTGCGCGAAGATGATCGAGCCTGGCATATCAAAAAAAGCGGCGATAGATTTGTAATTTCCGGTAAAAAAATCGAACAGTTCGCCGGCCGCACCAGATTTGGCGATTTTCATGCGCAGCAGCGTCTGCGCGACATCATGCACAAGATGGGCATTACCGCAGAACTAAATCGTCGCGGCATCCAGCCCGACCAAACTGTAGTAATCGGCGATCCCCCCATCGGCCAACTGGAGTGGTAGTATGACCTTTTACTTCTACGATCTGGAAACTAGCGGAGTAAATCCGCGGTGGAGCCGGATAATGCAGTTCGCCGGCCAGCGGACAGATCTTAGCTTAAAACCGATAGGTAAGCCCGATAACTTCTTGATTAGACTGAGCGAAGATATTCTGTCGGAACCGGAAGCTGTGTTGATACACGGCATTTCTCCGCAGAAAACCCTGGCTGAGGGTATCACTGAAGCCGAAGCGGTAAAAAACTTAACTAGTCAAGTATTTTTTCCAGATACCATTGTCGTTGGTTTTAATAATATCCGATTTGATGATGAGTTCATCCGCTTCTTGTTTTGGCGCAACTTTGCCGATGCCTACGAGTGGCACTATAAGGACGCCCGCAGCCGTTGGGATTTACTTGATCTAACTAGGATGACCCGGGCCTTGCGTCCGGACGGTATCCATTGGCCGTTTGCGCCTGATGGTAAGCCCAGTAACCGTCTGGAGCTATTGACCTCTGTAAATAAACTGGATCATGTTGATGCTCATGATGCCTTAAGCGATGTTAAGGCGGCCATCTCAATTGCCCGGCTGATTAGGAATAAACAGACTAGGCTATTTGATTATCTCTTGAAAATGCGTGATAAAACCAGGGTCGCGGTACTGGTGGGTAAAAAAGAGCCCTTTGTTTACACCAGCGGCCGCTACCCTAGTGAGTTTGAGAAAACAACCGTCGTTGTTCAGATTACGGCCCAACCTGGACGTGATGTCGGTTTGGTTTATGATCTGAGAATTAATCCGGACGAGTTCATCAAATTGACGCCCGCTCAGCTAGCTAAGCTATGGCAACTGCGTGGTCCGGAAGCACCATATTTCCCGGTTAAAAAGCTGTCATATAACCGCTGCCCAGCTGTAGCTCCGATCAGCACCTTAGATTCCAAAAGCGCCAACCGGTTGCAGCTTGACCTAGCAGAGGTTAATAAAAACTTGACTAAGTTAGCCAAAGCCCAGGATTTTGGGGATAAGCTAGTTGCGGCTCTGGAGATTATTGAACCGCCGCGGCAAGGACAACTGATCGTTGACGAGCAAACCGTCGATGCCCAGCTTTACGACGATTTTATTAAGGGCCCCGATAAAACTAGAATTGCGGTGGTGCGAGCCGCCGAGCCGGATGAGCTAAGCACTCTCAAGTTAGATTTTGCTGATGAGCGATTAAAACTGCTTCTACCTCTCTATAAAGCGCGTAACTTTCCAAAAAGTCTGACTAAAGATGAAAAACAGTGGTGGCGGAACTTCAAGAAGCGGCGTTTGGCTGACGGTGGCAGGCTAGATCAGAACCTTGCCCGGATTGAAGAGCTGGCCAGCTGGCCGGGTCAATCCCCGGAAAACCAAGTTCTGCTTGCCGAGCTTAAATCCTACACCCAATCGCTCGCATCTAAAACCTAAGGGTCTAGAAGGGGAGGCGGAGTTGCTGGCCTTTTTTGGTATGGATGTAAACTGCAGCCAGCAAAATGGCGCGCTTAAAATCAACGTGCAAAAACTTTTTGCCGGATATCCAAAGCAGGGGTGCAACAACGCTAAAAATTACAATTTGGTTAAAGGTAATTTGAAGATCGGTCCCCGGAACCTGACCCAACACTATGAAAAAATCCAGCGCGCCGTCCATTTTTTAGCCTCTCGCTTTGTTAATTTAATAATAAAACCTAATTGCTAATAACACAATAATATTTTATTGTGCTTACGCTAATATCAGCACCAGTTTATCCTATGGATGGAATCAATTATACGAACTCTCACCGGTCGGTGAGGATACGCATGTATGTTTTAATTGTTGGTTATATGATGGCGCACTCGTATAGCTGGACGAAGTTGGCTATATCGAGTTCACCAATCAGCTCTTTAACGGATTGTTTGTGATCATATGAGGTAAGCCACACGCTTTTTTGGGCCTGCTTGAAATGCCAATCTTTTAAAACTCGCCGGAATTTGGCACGCTGGACGGCCATGTCCTCGGGAATGTCAAAGCTAACCATCAGCCTGGTGTCTCCCGGCAGCTTTTTAGCCACAAACGGCCGAACGGTTCGTCGTCCTCGAGCGGTGAGCCGGATTATTCTTTCATCTCTAATCTCTTGAAGCTTAATCATTTTTTGTCTTTGTGCCTCGCGCATCGCCGCCTCGAGAGTCGCTCGTTTGTAGCGTGAGATTTTCTCTAGCTCGTTAAAGAATTTGTTAGGCTTGAAGGCTAGCATCACATTTGCTTCGGAATAGGGGATAAAAGCCTTTAGCACAAAGACCAAAGCACTCTTTTCTCGTTGCCGGTAGTTGCTATTGTGCCCATAACTCATAGAACGACATTAACACAAATTCTCACCGATCGGTGAATATTTATGTAGAGTAGACATTGGCTTGTGGTGGATGGGGGTAGGGCAGATATTAGCTTGTGGGGGATTGGAAGGATTGGGTTGACATTATGGCTGTGTGGATTGATAATTTAGCTTAAGCACATAAAGGGAAACAAAAATGCCAGCTGACGAAAACCAGGAACCTAAATTTGAACCATTGGATAGTGAGCGAGTACCCCCATTAACGCCTGATGGTGGCGAATCACCACTAATTGTTGAACCTGAGATAGGGTCTGATACTCCAGTAGAACCGTTAGCTAGTGTACATACAGGTGACCAAGTAGGTCTGCCCAGCGAGCCACCAGGCAGTGATTCAGGATCTCAACATGGTTCATCCGAAGGTGGAAAAGAGATCTCAGTTCGGTACGATGAGGAGCATCCACTATCACCAGACATTGCCGAGACTGATCCAACCAGCAGAGAAATGTATGTTTTTGAGCCAGAAAGGTTTGACGCAGAAACAGTTGAACGAATTCAGCGTGAACTTGAGATCCGCCAAGGTAATAGTTGGAGGGTGAGGCGTATCCGAGAACTAGTGGATGAGCGGGAAGTTGAGAGAAAATGGGCTGAGGAATTTTCCGGGGAAATTCCACTAAATTGGGTTGAGGTTCAAGCAGGACCCGTATGGTTTTCTATAATGGAAGACATTAAAGAACCCGACTTTGAGCTTACAGATAGCATGGTAACTGCAGCTATAAAACACCCCGTAACGCACGTTGTCGATACGCTAGTAACTCAGCGCAGATTAACTCCAGAACAAATGAGATTAGTTGAAAGCCAAGAAGGGATCCCGCACTGGGTTATTGAAGAAATGCGTGAAGCCCAGCCTAAACTTGTACCACCTGTTACGGATTCAGAGTCAGCATCTTAAGACACTAGAAAAATTCAGCCAAAACCTGTATAATCCCAGCACTAAAAAATCGAGAATAGCCGTAGTGACGGCTATTTATTAAGTACAAAGCTCGATTTTTAGTGCGGGGCAGGCACCCCGCACAAAAACTTGAAATTACGAAGTAGGGTTATTCACCCTCTTCTTCATTCAGGTTTTTTAAGCGGGGCAGGCTCAACAGCAGTACAGGAGGTCTTTTTTAATTGTCTGATTCTATTAAAGTTCAAGGTGCTAGGGAGCATAACCTAAAGAATATTTCGCTGGAGATTCCGCGAGGCACATTGACGGTCATTACCGGACTGTCCGGCTCGGGTAAATCCAGCTTGGCCTTTGATACTATTTATGCGGAGGGCCAGCGCCGCTATGTGGAGTCTTTGAGCGCTTACGCTCGTCAATTCCTGGGCTTAATGGAAAAGCCGGATGTTGACCAAATTGACGGGCTGAGTCCGGCGATTTCCATCGATCAAAAATCTACCAGTCGCAATCCGCGTAGCACGGTGGCCACCGTCACCGAGGTTTATGACTATTTACGCCTGCTGTTTGCCCGGATCGGCGTACCGCATTGTCCGGTTTGCGGTAAGCCGGTCAGCCGCCAAACTACCCAGGCGATTGTTGAAAAAGTGGCGGCTCACGATAAAAACGCCCGACTGATGGTGCTAGCGCCTATCGTGGTGGCCCGCAAGGGCGCTTTTGAGCACATTCCGGAGAAGTATTTGAGGGCCGGCTTTGCCCGGGCTCGGGTAGATAGCGTGGTTTATGCCCTGGATGAATTCCCGGAACTAGATAAGAAGTACAAGCATACCATTGAAATCGTGGTGGACCGGCTGGTTAACGACGAAGCCAGCCGCGGCCGCCTCACCCAGTCCATCGAGCAGGCCTTGTCTATCGCCGACGATATTTTGACTATCCATAACGCTGATAAGAACACGTCCGAAACTTACAGCTTAAAATACGCTTGCCCGGACCACCCCGATGTTTCTATCCCAGAGCTAGAGCCGCGGACCTTTAGCTTCAACGCTCCGCATGGTGCTTGCCCGATTTGCACTGGTCTGGGTTCTCGTTTGGAGGTTGATCCGGAACTGGTTATCCCCAACGGCCGCCTGACCATCGCCGAAGGCGCCATCCGGCCGTTTAACCGTTTTAACGCCGATGCTTGGTACACCAAGAAAATGCAGGCCGTAGCTGATAGGTTTCGTTTTTCTCTGCAGGTGCCCACCGCGGAGTTACGTAAAGATCAACTAGATAAGATTCTTTATGGCACCGGCGATGAAAACTATCTGATAAAACTAGGAGTCGGGCGACATTTCCGAACAACCTATGAGGGGGTGATTCCCAATTTGGAGCGCCGCCATAAAGAAACCAGCAGTGACTTTATGCGCCGCGAGATTGAAAAATTTATGCGTGCCCGTCCTTGCCATGCCTGCCAGGGGCGTCGCTTAAAACCCGAAGTATTGGCCGTCACGGTCGATCGTAAATCCATCATGGACATCTCAGATATGAGTATTGATGACGCCATGAGATTCTTTAGTGGCCTTAAGCTCAACGAAACCGAGAATATGATCGCCAAACAAATCCTAAAGGAAATTAATGCTCGGCTGAAATTCATGGTTGACGTTGGTTTAAATTACTTAAACTTAAGCCGCAGTGCCACCACACTTTCCGGCGGGGAGGCCCAGCGCATCCGATTAGCGACTCAGATAGGCTCGGGCTTGCAGGGAGTGCTTTATGTACTGGATGAGCCCAGCATTGGGCTTCATCAGAGAGATAATCGTCGCCTGATTAACACACTCAAAAGATTACGCGACCTGGGAAACACTGTATTGATAGTTGAGCATGACGAGGAGACTATCCGTAGCGCTGACCATGTGGTAGATATGGGGCCCGGCGCCGGCCGGCATGGCGGTGAAGTGGTGGCCATTGGCAAACCGGCTGATATACCCAAAGCTAAAGCTTCGGTAACCGGTGAATTCTTAAGTGGTAAGCGTCAAATAGCCATCCCCAAAGTCCGCCGTTCGGGCAACGGTAAGAAGTTAGTTATCAAAGGCGCCCGTCAGCACAACCTTAAAGGCATTGATGTAGATATTCCATTGGGCAAGATGATCGTGGTGGCTGGGGTAAGCGGCTCGGGCAAATCAAGCCTAATAAACGATGTGCTGGCCCGGGAGTTGTCGGCCAGGCTGATGCGGGCCCATGTAGTTCCGGGCAAACATGAAGAAATCGTGGGCATTGACCAGCTGGATAAAGTAATCATTATCGATCAATCGCCGATCGGCCGGACACCACGCTCCAATCCAGCAACTTATACCGGTCTGCTTACCCCTATCCGCGAGCTGTTTGCCCAAATGCCGGAAGCGCGGGTGCGCGGTTACGGACCGGGTCGCTTTAGCTTCAACGTACGAGGCGGACGGTGCGAGAATTGCGCCGGGGACGGGGTTATCAAGATAGAAATGCACTTTCTGCCGGACGTTTATGTGCCTTGTGAAGTTTGCCACGGCAAGCGCTATAACCCGGAGGCACTGGAGATCCACTACAAGGGCAAAACCATCAGTGATGTGCTGGAGATGACCTGCGAGGAAGCTTACGACTTCTTTGAAAGCATCCCGGTAATTTCTAGAAAACTAAAAACAATAGTTGATGTCGGCTTGGGCTATATCACCCTCGGCCAACCGGCAACTACCCTTTCCGGCGGCGAAGCTCAGCGAGTCAAGCTGGCCACTGAGCTATCACGGCGACCGACTGGACGCACTCTTTATATCCTAGATGAGCCAACTACCGGACTGCATATGGCCGACGTACAGAAGCTTCTGGAAGTTCTACATGCTCTGGTGGATACCGGAAACTCCATGATAGTCATTGAGCATAATCTGGATGTGATCAAATCAGCCGATCATATAATTGACATGGGACCAGAGGGCGGCGAAGCCGGCGGTTTGGTAGTAGTGTCCGGCACGCCAGAGCAGGTAGCCAAGGACAAAAAAAGCTACACCGGCCAATTCTTAAAAAAAGCTCTAAGTATCTAACGACGCCGCCCGAAAAAATAGTGGAATTCCTCGGCTAAGCCCTGCCTTAGATTTTTACGGCGCTTAGCGTCACCCAAAACGTGCCAGATTATGATTATTAGAGTTACCTGGGCGGTAATGAATAAAAACCACAAAAAATACTTATCAATCTCCGGAAAAGCTCGCCCCAAGCTGTAACCAATTAGCGGCAGTCCGCAACCCCACATAAAAGCTCCAATGACATTAAAAAAAGCAAAGCGCTTCCAGCTCATCTTACCCACCCCGGCGACTACTGGCGCGAACGTCCGGATAACCGGGAAAAAGCGGGCAATAATAATAGTTTTACCGCCATGTTTATCGTAAAACTCACTGGTGCGCTTGATGTACTCGCGTCTGAAAAGAATACCGTCTTCGCGTTTGAAAAGGTGTGGGCCCAAGCGGTGACCGATATAGTAGCCAACGTTGTCACCAAGAACAGCGGCGGTCACCACCAGAGGTATCAGCCAGTAGATTGAGATTAATTCCTGACCGGCTAAGAACCCGGCGGCTAACAACAAACTGTCACCGGGAAATAAAATACCGAAAAATAAGCCGCTCTCAGAGAAAATAATCAAGAAGATAGCCAACAATCCGCCACTTTGGATGATGGTCTCGACGCTCCAAGGCATGACTGCCATTGTATAGCAAGTTTCGGTACCTGTCGCTTATCTGATATAATTTAGCCTTACAAGGAAGGATAATAGCTAAACTAATGGCGGATTTGGATAAACCCGTTAAGCTATCGGAGCGCACCGTGGTGCGCAAGGGTTTGAGTGGTCTGCGCTCTGAAGGCTTGGTACCGGCAGTCATTCATAATCATGGCGCCGATTCAATCCATGTCATGGCCCCCGAGCGGGAGCTGGTCAATATCTATCGAGAGGCCGGCAAACACCACCCCCTAAATATAGAAATCGGCTCGGATAAGTATTTGGTGCTGATAAAAGATGCTCATTTTAATCCGGTAAAACGCCGCTTGCAGCATGTGGTTTTTCAAGCTATCAAACGCGATGAAAAGGTAGAGGCCGAAGTACCTATCCATATCGAAGGTGAGATTCCAGCTGAAAAGATTGGCTTGATGATACTTCATCAACTGGATGAAGTGGAGGTTGAAGCGTTACCGGCTAATCTGCCTGACGGGCTTAAGGTTGACGGTACTAAACTGGCCGAATTGCACGATAAAATCACCGTGGCTGATCTGGAAGTCCCCGAGGGCGTTACCATTTTAACCGATGCCGAACATCCGATTGCTACAGTTGTAGAAACTAAGGCTCAGATCTCTGAAGAAGAGGCTGAAGCCGAAGCTGCTGAGGGTGAAGAAGACGAAGCCGCCGGAGAGGCCGCTGAAGGCGAGGCTGGTGAGTCTAGGCCTGAGGGAGACGAAGCTAAGAGCTCTGAAAAGGAGACCTCATAGAAAAATACTCAGGCAAGTCAAGTACTTTTGTTAATCTTCTAGGAACCCGCCGGACTGATGGGCCCACAACTCGGCATAGATTCCACCCTTTTCTAGGAGTTGCTTATGGGTTCCTTGCTGGGCAATCCGTCCCTCATCTAAGACAACGATCCTATCCATACGAGAAATGGTGCTTAGCCGGTGGGCGATAGCGATGGTGGTCTTACCTTCCATCAATTTCCATAAAGCGTCTTGGATAACTTTTTCGCTTTCCGAGTCAAGAGCGCTAGTGGCTTCATCCAGAACAAGAATTGGCGCATCCTTAAGTATGGCTCTGGCGATAGCGATGCGCTGACGCTGCCCGCCCGAGAGCTTTACTCCGCGCTCACCAACTAACGTCTCATAAGCTTTTGGCAACTCCTTGATGAAATCATGGGCGTGGGACAGTTTGGCGGCCTTAAGCATCTCGTCATCAGCGGCGTCTAATTTACCGTATCTGATGTTATCTGCCAAAGAGCGGTGGAATAGGGAAGTGTCTTGGGGAACGTAAGCTATGGAAGCTCGCAGTTGGCGCTGGGGTACCTTGGAAATGTCCTGCCCATCGATAAGTATCTTGCCGGCCTCAATGTCCATGAAGCGTAGTAGCAGAGTGGTAATGGTAGTCTTGCCCCCGCCAGAGTGGCCAACCAGGGCAACCTTTTCTCCCTCATTGATTTTCAGATTTAAGTCCTGAAACAGATGCCTACCGGCGCTGTCGGAATACTGGAAACTTACATCCATGAACTCTATTAAGCCCTTCACGGGTTTGAGGCTTTTGACATCCGAAGCATCGGTGACCCGGGGCTGTTCGATTAGTAGTTCTGTGAATTGGGCGGCATCAGTTAAAGACGATTCCAAGTTGCGGTATATCTGGTTGAACTTCCACATAAAACCACTGATCTGGACAAAGTAGCTGAATGAGACGAAGATGGCTTCGACGTTAAGGGCACCATTGGATGACAAGGCAAGAGCAATGGTCAGGCCCACGACGTTGGTCAACACAAAAAAAGGTGACAGGGCAATTTCAATCCGCAGGGTGTTATAGTCCCAGGACTTCAGCATTTTCTGGGCATGATCCTTTACCCGGCTGGCGTGCCGTCGGCCCTCGTAAGTCTCTTGAGCGAAGGAACGCACCGTTGTCATATTAGAAATCGTATCGGCTACGTTGCCGGCCATGACGTTGCTGGCCGCTTCCCTGACAGCAACCAGCTTAGCTCGCCGCTTAATGAGTGGTATGGCAACTAGTGCCGCGATGACCATCATCGCTAGTAGAGCTACTACCAGCCATGGAGAATAGCCCCAAAGGACGAACCCGGCAAAAAATACCGGGATTAAAGAGGATGTCACAGAAAAAGCTAAGGTATCCATCACATCCACGTAACGACTACCGTAACCGACCACTTTCTTGGTTAGTGAACCGGCAAAGTTGTCGTTAAAAAAGGCCTGGTCTCTGGCGAATAAGTATTCCATGGCCTGTTGGTACAGCCGCTCCATGCCTCTGACCTCAGCCCGGCTTAAACAGAGCATAGCGATACGCCATAACACTTCACCGATAAGCCACAGGCCGGTGAACCAGAGCACATACGGTAACAAACTGGATGCCCCCGGGTGGGGGTCGTTACTGAAGGCCACCAGTATTTTGGCTACGATTAGCGGCGGTACATAAAAGACCAAGATATTGCCGAGCCCCGGCAATACCAAACCCGGCACGGCTGTAGGCCAGTCGTGTTTAAGTTGCTGCCAGTAATTGGTTGCGGCCAGCTTGACTGCTTCGGTATTCCGCTCGGGGAAGGACATGGCGCGAGCCTCCTAGCTACGCGTTAATTTGCCAATCTTTTTAAAGTTTTTATTAAGCCTTGGAACTTTACAGAGACGCTCTAAGAGCAGCTCTGTAAGCTAAATCAACTGATGTATTCATGTCCGGCTGCTCCTTTCTCCCTGTTAGTTATCTATTACATGGCATTGTAACATCTTAGGTAATCTGATGACAAACTTTTTTATCCCTGTTAGGCTAGATTATAGAAATGAATCGGAGCTTAAAGTCAAAGCTGGCCAAACTGCCCCCGTCACCGGGGCTATACTTTTATAAGGATAAGACTGGCGAGATTATTTATATTGGCAAGGCCGCCAATTTACGCAACCGGGTCCGCCAGTATTTCCAAAAGAGTCGGCTGCGAGACCCTAAAACAGACGCTCTGATCAACGAAATCAGCAGTTTGCAGTGGCGGGAGCTGGAATCCGAGGCTGACGCCCTATTTTTGGAAGCCGAGCTAATCCGGCGCTACCAGCCGCGTTATAACATCATGCTCCGTGACGATAAGTCACTGCTTTATGTACGTATCGACTATGATAGCGATTACCCGACAGTCAGCACCTTGCGCCGTCCGCTGGATGATGGAGCTCGTTATTTTGGCCCCTACTTAAGCGGTTACGCTGTCAAGAAAGCTCTGCGCCATCTGCGGCGGGCCTTTCCATATGCCGAGAGACGATCGGCCGGCGCCAAGCGGTCCGGGTTGCATTACCATTTAGGGTTGGACCCCGGCCTCGAAGATGGGCATACCAGCCTGGCTGAATATCGGAGCAATTTGCGTAAATTGATGCGCTATTTAAAAGGAGAAGGCGCTCAGCTGGCTAAGCTTGCCGAAAAAGAAATGAAGGCGGCGGCTAAAGCCAAAAACTTTGAGTCCGCCGCTCGAGCCCGTAATCAGCTGTTTGCTCTCCGTGCTTTAGATAGGCAAATTCTGTTCGGTGATCGGGAAAATCTAGACCTCTCGTTAGATGAGGCCTTAAGTGGTTTGGCTGATATCTTGGGGCTGAAAGTACCGCCGCGGCGTATTGAGGCCTTTGATATTTCGCATTTTGCCGGCCGCGAGGCGGTAGCCAGTATGGTTGTTTTTACCAACGGTGTGCCCGATAAGACTGCTTATCGGAAATTCAAGATACGCCTAAGCCGAAATGACGATGTGGGCAACATAAGAGAAGCGGTTGGCCGCCGTTTTAGCCCCCGGAACGTGGCAAAATGGCCCCTCCCGCAACTGCTGATCATCGATGGCGGTAAGGGCCAACTGGCAGCGGCTATAGCAGCGAGAGATTTTGCCGTCCAGAGTGCTATAACAACCGTTGGATTAGCGAAGCGCCACGAAGAATTAATAGTCCACCGCCCGGGAAGCTCCATTGGGTCTGGTGATAAATTAAAAAATCGGGTCGGTCTGTCCGGTGGGTTTGTCAGTTTTTCAAATCAGTTTGCGAATGTCGCTTTGCCGACTAACTCACCAGTTATTAAGCTTCTGCAAAGGATCCGTGATGAATCACACCGCTTCGCTGTTAGTTATCACGAGAGTCTATCACGGAATCGACAGACAGCCAGTATGCTGGACGAGGTACCAGGAGTCGGCCCGGCGACCCGCAAGAAACTGGTTAAGAATTTTGGTTCTGCTCGGGGAGCACGGGAGGCCAGCGAGGAACAGCTGACTGCGATTTTTGGACCCCGCCTTGGCCGACAAATTTATAAAAACCTACACTCCTACGGCCACCCGGCCGACGGTGCTAAAACTGCTAAAATATAATCAATGCCCAAACTACTAAGCAGTTTTTTAATACGCTGGGCGGTATCGATTCTAGGCCTGTGGATAGCTCAGGCTTTACTTAGCGAAGAACACTTTTACTTAGGTGGAAGCTTGACGACCTTGCTGGTTACAGCCTTGCTGCTGGCACTGATTAACATGTTCCTTAAGCCATTATTAGTATTTTTGTCTTTGCCGGCTATCTTGGTCACCTTGGGTCTTTTTATGCTGGTTGTCAATGGCCTGACCATTCTAATAGTCAGCTGGTTATACGAACCGTTTTTCGTTGACAATCTCTGGGTGGCTATCTTAGCTGGTATAATTGTTGGGCTGGTAAATTTCTTAGTGTCGGTAATAATTTCCGACTTAACTAAAAAGGACATAGCTAGTATCAAATGACTATCTGGAATTATATAACAATAGCCACCGCGCTCCTGGTAACCCTGCTTATCCTAATCCAGACCAGGGGAGCCAGTTTAGGCGCCGGTTTAGGTGGAGCCGGTGAGATTAATATTGTGCGCCGAGGTTCAGATAAAACCGTTCATCAGCTGACTATTATCCTGGTTTTTATATTCAGTGCTAGCATTATTATCGGCATAGTGGCTCAGTAAGGAATCATTAGCGGTTGTGTGAAAAAACAGGTGGCTAAGCTTATACCCGGTGACATGTCCCAAAAACGCTTGCGCAGTCTCGTAAAGCGCCGCCAAAAGGGAGCCAAAGAGCTAACCTCACAAGCCGATCAGCAGATTGAGAAGCTGTTAATTAGGCGCTTTGATCGCCTGGTTTCCGTTAAGCGTTTTATGTTTCTTTGGGTCGCGCTTTTTGTTTTGCTGTTTTTAGCAACCGTAGCCCAGCTTAGGGCTCTATCGCCGTATTATCAATCACTTCAACCCATTCCCGGTGGGCTGTACAATGAGGGGCTGGTCGGTTCTTTTACTAATGCCAGTCCGCTATATGCCAGTAGTAGCGCAGATTCAGCTGTCAGCCGGTTAGTTTTTTCGGGGTTGCTGCGATACGACACTAGCAACAACTTAACTGGTGACTTAGCTACCGCTTGGGAAGTTACCCCCGATGGTAAGCGCTACACTGTTCATCTTCGTAAGGACGTTCGATGGCATGATGGACATCCCTTTACGGTTGATGACGTGGTCTTTACCTATCAAACGATTGCTGATATTGAAGCTCAATCCTATCTCTACACCAGCTGGCAGGGAACAAACGTTATTAAACAGGATGACTACACCGTAATTTTTGACTTACCGAGTCAGTTGGCATCTTTCCCCAATGCCTTAACGAACGGCATCGTCCCCAAGCACTTGCTGGCTGATATTCCATCCGGGCAACTCCGAAGCGCTGGTTTTAATACTTCACCGGTTGGTACTGGTCCTTTTGAGTGGAAATTAGTGCAAGTGAGCGGCGTAAGTAGTACCGAACGACAGCAGCTAATAAATCTCTCTGCTTACAGCAGATATCACGAGGGACGGCCCAGACTGGATGGTATTTCACTGATAACTTTTAGTGATGAAAAACAAATGATTCAAGCCTTCCAGGATAAGCGCATCAATGCTATGAGTGGCTTGGAAATCGTACCTGACGAACTTACCGGGCAGGCCGAGACTGAGTTTTATGCCACGCCGCTCACCGCGGCCGTCATGGCTTTCTTCAATAACTCGCGCCCGGTCCTTGGCGATGCGAACGTCCGCAAAGCACTAGTTAGCGGAACTGATCGTAGCTCAATGATTAGTACTTCGTATTTTCCTAAAGCCCTGCTTAGCGGGCCTCTTCTGCGTAGTCATCTAGGGTATGACCCGAGCATTACCCAGCTGCCGTATAATTCTGAATCTGCCAATCATCTTCTAGATCTGGCTGGCTGGCATCGAGGGGCTGATGGGCAACGTTTTAAGGACGGGCAGCCTTTGGTTATCTCTTTAAGCTCGCAGGACAGCACTCAGTACACACGGGCAGCAGAGATACTACAAAAGGAATGGTCCAAGTTGGGTATTCGTACTGACGTACGCTATTACAACACCGACGAGCTTAAGGGCACTATAATCCCCGGTCATGACTACGATATCTTGCTTTACGGTATCAGCCTAGGGGCTGATCCAGATGTCTTTGCTTACTGGCACTCTTCACAATCTTCCATTAGCTCCCAGGGCCGGCTTAACTTGAGCGAGTATCGCTCAATAGCGGCCGATCAGGCTCTAGAGGCTGGTCGTACCCGCCTGGAGCCCGATCTTAGGGCCACCAAATACCGGGCCTTTCTGCAGATTTGGACAAACGATGCTCCGGCACTGGCCCTTTACCAGCCTAATTTCATCTATGTTACTCGTAGTCCAGTGTTTGGCTATGAAAGAAAGAGTGCCAATGCCAACAGTGATCGCTTCTACAATGTCCATAACTGGATGGTCCGACAAGAGCGTCAAAACCTGCTCTAGGACATAGGACTTAGGGTATAGAGTTTAGGGAGTCAAAAAAGTATAATTAAGATGTAAGGCGCGTTGGCCGAGAAGTTAGGCGAGACTCTGCAAAAGTCTGTAGGCCGGTGCAAGTCCGGTACGCGCCTCCATGGGCGAGTGCTGGAATGGTTTACAGAGCGGACTTAAAATCCGCGCCGCGAAAGCGGTTGTGGGTTCGAATCCCACCTCGCCCACCAGAGCTGGCCAGATGAATTTTAACCTGGTTATTGCTATAATTACCACTGTTACGAGCGGGTGTAGCTCAGTTGTTTAGAGCGCTTCCTTGCCAAGGAAGAGGTCGAGAGTTAGAGTCTCTTCACCCGCACCACGGCGCTTTAGCTCAGTTGGTAGAGCAGAGGCTTGAAGAGCCTTGTGTCCCCAGTTCGAGTCTGGGAGGCGCCACCATCCGCCGTCGCTTGACCCTTATGGTCGAGCTATGGCGGATCATGAATACCTTCACAGACGAAGAACTGGAAAAGCGAGCGTAGCAAGCGACCAGTTCGGTGAAGCGAGACCGCACGTAGAAATGTATTTCGAGTACGGCCGAGTGGAAAAGGACGAAGTCCGCTGTCTGGGAGGCGCCACCACGCATCAACTAACTTCAACCCCGCTTCAACTTGCGCAATCAAGTGGCACAAGATGAACCGGGGTCTCGCGTTGTTGCTGCTTTCCCCCACGAAAAGAGCAGACTCTTTCCGCGGGGGCCCCAAAAAATGCTATAATTACCCCTGTTCTCATACAAAAACGCAACATCAGGTCGAGTTGTGTTTTTGAGAGGAACAAGCGAGCCGAGGCTGAAAGTAAGTTAGTTATACTGACTTACGGAAGCCGGTGCCTCGATTGTGACGAGGGTGAGTGGTGAAATTGGTATACACGCAGCCTCGAGGTGGCTGTGCCGCAAGGCGTGGAGGTTCAAGTCCTCTCTCACCCACCATTCGACTCGCTTCGCTCACTCATGGCTTGCCCCGAGCTCATCGAGGGGTAAACCATTTGCGAGTTGAATGATCTTGAGCGTAGTCGAAAGACCGAGGGGCGCTTAGCTCAGTTGGCTAGAGCATCTCGTTTACACCGAGAGGGTCGGGGGTTCGAGTCCCTCAGCGCCCACCAAGATATGGACGTCAAGAATTTATTAAAGGAACTTCCAAGCCCGTTTTATAGGGTTTCAGTAAAAGCTATTATCCTGGACCACCAGAATCGTTTATTAATTGGGAAGGGTGACAGCGGGGAGATAGTTGGCTGGGAAGTCCCCGGCGGTGGTTGGGAGCACGGCGAGTCAATTGAGAGCTGTTTAAAGCGTGAGCTTCGAGAAGAGCTTGGCGCTAGGCTAGAGTCGGTCGGAGATATCTTATTCGTTTACCGTGGCAGGAGTAACCATGGTTGGATGATAACTAGGCTGGCCTTTCCGGTAAAGCTGAAGAACTTTGACTTTAGATATGGTGATATGACGGAGTCCAAATTCGTTACAAAAGACGAACTACAGCAAATAGAGTTTGACGCTGAAGAGGGCACGATAAAGGATTACGCAAATAAAATTTGGCCCAAAAGTTAGCTGCGGGGGAGGTGTTCGTGGTGGTGACCGAGGTTATATTCACCGCGCAGCAGAGCCTTGACATGTTCCAAACTGGCGGTTTTTACCCCCGGGTTGAGGATGTTATAAGGGTCAAAGATTTTCTTGACTTGCATCATAACGTTATGCAGTCCCGGTTCGTACTGCCAGTTTAGGTAGGGAGCTCTAACGCGGCCGTCTCCAGATGAGGCGGTGATACTACCACCCAGTCTGACGACCGTTTCATAAACAGTCTCACTAAGCTTGAATAGTTTCTGGCGATCGCCTAAGTTACCTAAATCGAGGACCGGGTTCATCCGGACAATACCGTCGCCGGCGTGCCCCCAAGCGGCTGGTGACAGACCGATACTGCGATAAATATTGCTGACTTCATTCAAAAAGTCCACTAGTTTACTTGGTGGCACGCTGACATCTTCGGCAACTGGCACAGCCTTGCTATGGCCATGCGGCTGGGTCAGGATAGTAGCTACTGATTGACGAAGCTTCCAGATTGCCTCCTGCCCATCAGGTTTAGTGGTTGTTTTTAGACTAGCTGGCATTTTGGAAACCAGCTTTTGTAAACGTCTCGTCTTCTTTTTAATAGTTCCTTCCTTAATATCATCGAACTCGATGAACAGGTGTATCGCCGCTTTCGGTTCCTCAATGGCCCCGACCAGCTGGTTGGGATTAACTGATGCAACTTGGGCCAGTGCCGCTTTGTTGACCATATCAAAAACACTAGGCTTAAGCTCGACGATTTTAGGCAGTAGGCTAACAAGATCATCCAGGTTCTCTAGGCTGACCAACGTCGTGCTGGTTCGCGGATTATGGGGAACGACTTCTAAGATCGCTTCGGTAATAATTCCAAGAGTTCCCTGCGAGCCGACTATCAATGGTGTGAGATCGAAACCTTCAGAGTTTTTAACCCCGAAGATGTTGTACCCGGCGCGATTATGAACTGTCTGCAGCCGACTCCTTCCGCGGTTAATAAGCTCCTCGTTCTCTTCAATCAGGGTGTCAATGCGTCGGTAAATCTCGCCCTCCAAGGTAGCCAGTCCTAGCTTGCGGCTGAGTTCCCGCTTGCTCAATGGCCCGGTCTCGATGATTTCTCCGTTGGCCAGCACCACCCTGAGCTGTTCAACGTAAGCGGCCGTTGTGCCGTACTTGATGGTCTTCTCACCCAAAGCATTGTTAGCCAGTCCGCCGCCGATAGTGGCATAGTGCTGGGAGGCCGGGTAGGGAGGCAAAAATAGCCCATGGGTATAGAGAGTTTGCTCGATCTTGTCGTAAGTAGCTCCCGGCTCCACCACAATGAACGACTTAGCCGGATCCAGCGCTAAGATCTTATTCATGTGGGCCGTAAAAACCAGCATAATACCGCTGCCAATCGCCGCTCCAGAGGTATCGCTGCCCCCGCCACGAGCTGTTATGGGAATCGGTTTGCCGCGCTGGGCCAGTTGCCAAGCGAAACGAGCGGTCTTTCTAACGTCGTTCTCATTTCGGGGGTAGGCGACAATCGCCGGAGCCAGGCTTAAGATGCTGGCATCATGGGCAAAATGGCGCCGAACCTCAGCGCTAGCAGTAACTTCCCCTAATAAATGCTCTTGAAGATAGTGTGCAACTCTACTCACTCGACAACAATTCCTAAATACTGCTTTAGCTAAAACTAGGTTTTATCATAACACGCTTAGCTTGTCACCGGAGCAGAGAATGGAGTAAAATAACAGATGTAAACGGGCGAATGGCGGAACTGGTAGACGCGCTAGCTTCAGGAGCTAGTGAGCGCAAGCTCGTGGAGGTTCAAGTCCTCTTTCGCCCACCATGAAATTGAATGCCCTCTTCTTGAGAGGGTTTTTAATTTCATCCGTTGAGCGAGTACTTGAGCCTCCAGGGTAAAGCTCGCGGGGCGAGCTGGGAGGTTAGCCCCGCGCGACCAATGGCAGTTGGGTAAGCCGGAGCGTTGTCCTCTTTCGCCCACCACTCGATGCGGCGAATAAATTCGCCTTACTCGTGGTAGACCATTCGGCGCATCGAGTGACCCCGAGAGTAGTCGAGGAGCCAAATTACTTAACTAGTCAAGTATTCTACCGAGGATGCGCCAATAGAACGATGGACCGGAGAGTTCTTGGGCTAAAACAGCTTTTCCTTTAAGCTGCTGAGTTCCAATCACTACTGTGACTGTTCCGGTCGGTGTACTTTTCGCCGATTCCACTTTGACCTCTGATAATCTGCTTTCAACTTCTGCTGGGGATTCTTTCCACACTAGAGCCGAGATGTCCTCTTGTATTATCGCCAACGCTGAAGTGCCCCAAGGTGCCTGGTATTGGCCGACGGCCTCACCGGCCTTCACTAGTGTTCTCTTTTCAAAGCCGGAGTCAGTCTTCTGAATAATTAACTGCGAGTCGCTGATTGCTTGGTTGCGGGTGGGAGCACCTAGAATTGCTCCGATTAGCTTGATCGTTTGGCCATCAATCTCACGGTCGGCGGCGAATAAGAAACAGCCGCCGGCTTCGTCGGTATTACCGGTCTTGATACCGACTACACCGTCTTGGCCAAGCAGCCAATTGACATTGGTTACCTCACCAGCAACTGGCAGGCTAGCCGATTTCTGACTGACAATCTTGGCGATCACTGGATTAGACAGGGCCCGCTCGCCGATTTTCACCAGCTCTTCAGCGGAGCTGACCGAACCCGGCGAAAAGCCGCTGGCATCGGCGACTTGAGTCTTGGTCAGTCCCATTTCAATGAGCATATCGTTGGCGTATTTTACGTAGCCATCTACCGAACCGAAAGCCCAGCGGGCTAAACTGTCAGCGATGTTATTGCCCGACGGAATAAGCATGGCCTCTAGTGCCTGCAGCTGGCTAAGTTTTTCACCCTCTGCGACCTTAACGACTGATCCACCACGGGCAAAATAGTCCTCAAATAACTGGGTATCTGATGCACCAAGAGTAATGTCCGGACCGTCTTGTCCTTCAGCTAGGGGCCGGTGATCCAACACTGCCAAGGCAGTAATAACTTTGGTAATTGAGGCAATTGGCACCGCCTTTTGCTCGCCCCTCGTCGCTAACACCCCGTGACCACGAGCTCCGACGGCCGCTTGGCCGTAAGTTGGCCACGGCAGTTCGACTTGACTCTGCGGGAGCACGCTCTTGGAATAAACAACAGGCTCAACTTCCGGCAGGGGTCGCAAATAAGACGCCAGGCCGCCCAGTAGCAGCAAAGCTGCTAAACAAAAAAGGAAGATTTTTAATCGGCGCATTACTGCTAGTAATGATACATTCTCGTGAGCCGATGGTGTATAATCAGTTTAGAATTACTACAGTGAGTAAGGAGTTAAACTAGCACATGACTTGGGTAATCATTGGTATCATCGCCGTTGTCGTACTGGCGTTGATTTATATCTATAACAGTTTAATCCGTGCCAAGGTTCGCACCGATGAGGCTTGGAGCGATATTACCGTCCAACTTAAGCGCCGCTACGATTTGATACCCAATCTGGTCGCTGCCGTGAAGGGCTACGCCAAGCACGAGCGCAAAGTCTTTGAAGAAGTTACCAAAGCGCGTTCTGAAGCCTTAGGTGCTAAGACTGTCGGTGAAGCTGCCCAAGCCGATAACATGTTCCAGGCAGCTCTTAAGAGCTTATTTGCGGTAGCTGAGGCCTATCCACAGCTAAGGGCCACCGAGAACTTTCAGCAGCTGCAAGCTGAAGTTACAGACACCGAGGATAAAATTCAGGCCGCCCGCCGGTTCTATAACGGAGCTGTTCGCGACTTAAATATCAAAGTCCAGACCTTTCCGACCAGTTTATTTGCGGGATTGATGGGCTTTAAGGTTCGTGAGTTCTTCGATGTTGACGAAAATCAGCAGCAAGAAGTTAAAGAACCCGTCAAAGTTGATTTCTCCAAAGAATAAGCTGACGGTTATCAGCTAGTGGCTAACGGCTAGTTTCATGTATGAACAAATCGCTTCCAATAAGCGTCGCACTTGGATTCTATTGCTAGGTTTTCTGATACTTCTCTGGGGTTTTGCCTTTGTATTAAGCAAGGCCCTAGGATCTCCCGGGCTGTTGTTTTATGTTGGCCTGTTCGCGCTGGCCTACGCCGCCTTTAGCTACTTTGCCGGTAGTAAAATCGCTCTGGCAGTTAACGGCGCTAAAGAAATTACTAAAAAAGATGATCCTCGGCTGTGGCGCACTGTTGAGAATTTGGCCATCACCGAAGGCTTGCCGACGCCTAAGATTTACGTCATGAACGATCCGGCGCTAAATGCCTTTGCTACTGGCCGTAGTCCGGAAAAATCAGCAGTTTGCGCTACTTCCGGTCTGTTGGCTACACTTGATGATAATGAGCTGGAAGGGGTTATGGCTCATGAGCTCGGTCATGTCAAAAACTATGACATGCGGGTTAATACCATTGCCTTCGCGCTAGTCGGCATTATCTCAATGATTGCTGATTTTTTCTGGCACATCACTATCTTTGGCGGCCGTGATAACAGAAACAGTAATCAGCTATTTGCCGTGCTGGCAATCGTTGCCGTAATTTTGGCGCCGATTGCTGCCAGTCTTATCCAACTGTCTATCAGCCGCCGCCGGGAGTATCTGGCTGATGCCACCGGCGTCCTAGCTACACGCTACCCTGAGGGTTTGGCTAGTGCCCTGGAAAAGATCGGCAAGCAGGGGAGCGCTACCCGAATTCAAAATACCGCTACAGCTCACATGTTCATTGCCAATCCGCTTCGTGGTAAGAAGTTGGCCGGCCTTTTCAGTACTCACCCTCCAATAGAAGCCCGCATCAAAGCCCTCCGTGAGATGAAACTTTAAACCTCTGTGAATAGCCTCTTACCTCAGTTATAATGGGAACATGGTGAAAAGTGAGGTCAGACACTCCGCTGATAGTCTTGAACCGCGCCTTCGTAAGCTAAATCGCAAGCAAAAAAAGACAAAAGCTAAAAAAGAGGCCACTAGGCGAGTACCTCTGCCCGGCAGCTTCCGCCACAGCTGGCGCTCACTTAAGGTAATCAAACAGTACTGGCCCCCCCTGTTTGGCATCATGGCAGTTTACCTGATTTTGAATGTCATTTTCGCCAGCGGCATTAGCAGTCTAAATGCTGCCGTAAATGACATTAAATTTAATTTGGAAATCAGTGATTCAGAAAACCTGAGTCCTCTTGGTACTGCGCTGAGTGGTTTTAGCAATTTGGTAGCTAGTGCCGGTACCAGTGGAAGCTCTACCGGCTCAGTTTTGCAGACTTTTCTGATTGTGATTGTCAGTCTGGTGCTGATCTGGGCGCTAAGGCATCTGCTGGCCGGTAAAAAAGTTAGAATCAAGCAAGCTTACTATAGCGCTATGAGCCCGCTTATTCCCTTTCTGCTGGTGCTGGTGGTAATTTTTATTCAACTCCTGCCGGTTCTTATCGGCGTTCCACTTGCCAGTGCGATTTTAGCGGCGGTTTTTCCCTCGGGTGGAGCCTTGGCTAGCCTAACGCTAATAGCGGTCTCGGTATCGTTTTTAGGATGGTCCCTTTATATGCTAAGCAGTTCAGTCTTCTCGATATATATAGTTACCTTGCCGGATATGCCGCCGCGTCGGGCCCTCAAGTCCGCCAAAGACCTGGTTAAATTTCGACGCTGGACACTCATGCGCCGCTTAATTTATCTGCCGATTTTTATTCTGGTTGTTATGGGTCTTATCGTTGTTCCTCTGATCATTTACGCCACCTTTTTAGTGGCCCCTGTCTTTTTTGGTCTGGGAGTGCTTAGTTTGCTGTTTATACACGTTTATCTCTATACCCTTTATAGGGAACTGATAAAGTGAATCCCGTCATAAAAATGCTCAAATCTCAATGCTCAAAGCTCAACGAATGCTCATGTAATCAATGTAGCAATGCATTGAACCATTGGCTCATTGACTATTCATTGACCATTGTAAATTGTAAATTGAACATTGCCGCTGATAGAGGACGTGAATGAGGGCGCCGAAGGAAGCGGTTCTAAGGGTGGCAAAGCTGCGTGAACTGATCAACGACTATCGTTATAACTATCACGTGCGCGATTATTCCGTAATGAGCGAGGCCGCCGCCGACTCGCTGAAACATGAGCTCGCTCAAATTGAAGAACAGCACCCGGAACTGATAACCTCTGACTCACCAACCCAGCGAGTTGCAGGTGAGCCGCTGCCGGGTTTCAAACAAATCCGCCACTCCAGTCGCATGCTCAGTCTTAACGACGTCTTTAATGAGGAGGAATTTGTTGCTTGGGTGGAACGCCTTACCAAATTGGTAAATTCTGCTAAGTTTGACTTTTTTGTAGATCTCAAGATGGACGGCTTGGCATGCGCGCTTGTATATCAAGACGGTATCTTAGCCCAAGGGATAACTCGTGGTGATGGCACAGTCGGCGAGGACGTTACCGCCAACGTTCGGACCATTGAGTCGATTCCGCTGCGTCTGCGCCATTCTAAAAAGTTCTCACAATTTCTTTCCGGCCGCACCGAGATAAGAGGTGAGATCGTAATGTATAAAGAGCAATTCGAAAAGCTTAATCGCGAAAGAGAAAGACGTAAGCTGCCAAAGTTTGCTAATCCCCGGAATCTGGCGGCCGGAACCATCCGCCAGCTTGACCCTAAGCTGGTGGCCGCTCGCTCTCTGCAGTTTCACGCCTACGATCTTCTGCGTGAGGACCAGGCTGAGGTACCGACTTACGACTTTGTCTATCAAGTTCTGCGCGAGCTCGGTCTGATAGCTAATAGAGAAGCAAAGAAGCTCGGTTCGGTCAAAGAGGCTATACAGTTCAGCCAGACTTGGGAAGAAAAGCGTAAAAAGCTGCCCTTCAATACCGACGGGTTAGTGGTAAAAGTTGACAATCGCCGGCTGTATGGCCGACTGGGAGTAGTCGGCAAAGCTCCCCGGGGGGCCGTGGCCTTCAAATACCCCGCCGAACAAGCTACCACGAAGGTCAAGGACATTTTTGTCAGTATCGGCCGGACCGGTTCGGCTACCCCTGTAGCCATCCTCGAGCCGGTGGTGATCGCCGGCAGTACCGTGCAAATGGCTACTTTGCATAATGAAGGTGAAGTACATCGTAAAGATATTCGTATCGGTGATACGGTTATTGTCCATAAAGCCGGTGATGTTATTCCAGAGGTAGTGGAGCCGCTTGTTAAACTGCGTGACGGTTCAGAGAAAAAATTTGTCATGCCGACCCATTGCCCGGACTGCGGCATGAAGCTTATAAAGGCCAAAGAGACCGAGGCGATTTGGCGCTGTCCAAACAACGCTTGTCCATCACGTTCCTGGAAACAAATCCAGCACTTTGCCAGCAAGGGAGCATTAGATATTGAAGGACTGGGTGAAAAGAACGTGGTGGCGCTTATCGAGACTGGCTTGATTAAAGACCCGGCCGATATCTTTACGGTCAAAAAAGCTGATCTTTTAAAACTTGAAAGATTCGCCGAAATTTCGGCTGGCAAACTGGTAAAAGCTATCTCCCAAAAGAAGCAGCCCTCGCTGGATAGATTCATTTTCGCGCTTGGCATTCGCCACATTGGTGAACAGACCGCCATTGATTTAGCTAATCATTTCCACACTTTTGAGCGGCTCAAGATTGCTACTATAGATGAGCTTAATCAAGTAGAGGGGATTGGCGGTATCGTTGCCGAGTCGATTATTGAGTGGTTCTCGCAACCCTTACACAAAAAACTGCTGGATAAATTCAAAAAACATGGCGTTTGGCCAAAGACAGCTCACCCGCCGGAAGGTCCACTGACAGGCAAGAATTTCGTTGTTACCGGGTCGCTGGAATTAATGAGCCGTGAAGAGGCAGCCGAGCGGATCAGAGCAAGAGGTGGGCGTTTTCAGACGTCAGTCAGCCAGGAAACCGATTTCTTGGTAGTAGGTGGGAACGTTGGTGAAAACAAATTAAAGAAAGCGCGAGAGCTCGGTACTAAACAGATATCCGAGGCGAGCTTGCTGAAAATGATATCTTGACTTTGTTTAAGCGTAAGCGTGTAATTGAAGTAGTTTCGCGCACCGGGCCCCCAGCCCCTGTTTTTTACGAAAAAACTTGAGCTGGGCGAAAAACAACACCCCAAAATCTAATAAACACAAAAATTCGCTCGGGCCCACGGGTGGGCTGCGCGAAGCTGAAGAAGCATTAGGCCGCTCATCGCAAAAGCGGCCTTTTGCATAAACATGAGAAACCCCTTCGGGGTTTCTTACCAGAGCGGGGTGCGGCAGTGAACCTGTACACTCCGCCTGCCTGCCGGTAGGCAGGGCTGCTCATCCCGATGCAGTCTTTGCGTCTTAACACCTTAAAATGGTAAAATTACTTCGGTGGTCGCTACGCGGGGCATTGGCGCAGTTGGCTAGCGCGCATCCATGGCATGGATGAGGTCGAGGGTTCGAATCCCTCATGCTCCACCATTTAAGCGGGGTATTAGCTCAGCTGGCTAGAGCGCTGCATTCGCATTGCAGAGGTCGGCGGTTCGACTCCGCCATACTCCACCACTCTACAAGCTCGTGGTAAACCAGATTTGTGATATATTAATTTCATAAGTTAACTAACAAAAAACTTGAAACCAGAAAATCAGCTGCCATCGCAGGATCCAATTACTTCTGATGACGCGGATAGCTCAAGACTTGCACCAGGCAATTTAGTTTCTCCCGTGCCCCCATCCAGCTTTAATCCCGGAAGTGCAGCCGTTCCTGCTTCTATTAGTCCAAGCGCCAACCAACCCCCTAGTTTTCCGCAAACGCCACAGGTGCCTCCCTTTGTCGGTCCCCAGCTGCCGATTAACCCTAAACCGCCTCGCCAATGGAAGAAACTAGCTTTTATTCCTGCTGGTCTGCTAAGTCTCGCAGTAGTGGCTGCCTCAGCTTGGTTTTTATTGCTGAAACCAGACAGTCCGGACGCGGTCTTTAAGAAATCGTTGGAAAACGCGCTTAGCACCAAAAGTATCCAAATCGAAATGAAAGAGGGAAGCGGCAACTACACCTTGACAACGGTTACTAAAATAGATACCAGCGATGTGACCAACCCGAAGAGCAGCTCTGTTATCACAGATGAGTACAATGGAGAAAAGTCCACCAGCGAGTTTTACTCAACCTCCAAAGACGCTTTTTTCAAGATCGCTGACACAGGCCTGTATGGACTATCTGAACTAAGCAGCGTAAGCGGGAAATGGGTCCAGGCCCAAAAGGATGGCCAATCTCCAGGCGTGGATACCTATAGTGCCCTTTCCTACACCGGTAGCTACAGCTGGTCATTCTTTGGATATTTTATTAATGGCAACTTTGAATCTGACCAAAAGAAGGAATTCACTGATTTTCTTTTAGAGAACGAGGTTTATGACTACAACGCCGATAGAGTCAAAACCCGAACCGTTGATGGCAAAAAACAGCTGGTTTATGACGTTGATGTCAGTGAGGAAGATCTTAAGGAGTTTAATAAGCAAGTGGCCAAGTCGATAGATGTCGATGAGCGAAAAGTGGAGGAAAATTACGTCCTAAGCAGCAGTGATATCAAGATTGATTTCTATATAGACCCCAAGCAAAAAAGAGTCACAAAAGTGAAGATTAATGACTCGGGAATTAGTATGGAGGTAAAATTTACTGGCTTTAACAGCACCACCGTTCCACCGGCTCCCAAACCCGAGGTTAGTTACGAAGATTATGTAAAACTGATTGATCAGCAGTATGACGGTCTTGACGATGAGAGCGGATCACCAGCGGACATTGAACGTAAAACAGATATCAATGCTTTACATGGGCAGATAGAAGCTTACTTCGCTCAATATGGGAGCTATCCAGCTTTGGCAGAAGTTAATAACGCGGCTTGGCGGGCTGTCAACATGAAGGGTCTTGACCCGTCGGCCTTACAGGATCCGGCAGGTACAGTTCAGCAATTAGCCGCTGTCCCTTCGGCCGTTCAGTATGGTTACGCCGTGTTTCAAGATGACGGTGTGACTGCTTGCACAACCGATGCTGGTGACTGCGTGGTTTACACGCTAAACGCGGATCTGACCAACGGGGATACTTATACCAAACAAAGCCTGAATTAAATGTTAGTCAAAATTACCTTTTTGGCACTGGCAATTTTCTGTTTTCAGCATCTGATTAGGGACTATCTGCAAGATAAGGGCATGAAGAACTGGTACACCACCTTCGGCCACCTGGATTTTGTCAAGGATTCGCCGCTGAATAATCACATCGGTATGGTTCTTTTTGTTACCATGGGCAGCTTCTTCTTATACCTGGCATTTCGCAGCGCCTAGGTGTTAATCGGAAGTTTTAGGCTACAATTATACTGATGTCGTCTGCTATTAAGAAAAGTCTCTATTTTGTTGTTGCAGCTTATTTTGCATTCTGGGCGCGGATCGTACTTTGGAGGTGGCGGCCAAGAATCGTTGTTATTACGGGTTCTTCAGGTAAAACCACATTGCTGCATTTGGTTGAGGCTCAACTTGGTGACAGGGTGATTTACAGCCACCATGCCAACAGTGCCATTGGGCTGCCTTTTCACATTCTCGGGCTTGATACGAACGTGGAAGTAAAGTGGCGTTGGCTGGCGCACATGTTGCGGGCACCCATTAAAGCTTTTAGAAAAGTCCCTGATAGAAAAATATATATTACAGAGGTCGATACAGACCGCCCGCGTGAAGGAAAGTTCTTGGCAGGTCTACTCAAGCCGGAGGTGACACTTTGGATCAGTGTCTACAACACACACAGCATGAACTTTGACGAGCTGGTACACAGCGGGGCTTTTAAGAATCACAGATCAGCGATTGCCTATGAATTCGGTCACTTAATAGAGAACACCACAAAACTAGTAGTTGTTAACAGTGACCAAGCCGAAATTATCCAGCAGCTAGACAGGGTGCCTAAAAATACCAAAGTAGAGCAAGCATCGGTCAAAAAGATTGCTCGATACCAATTTGGTATTGATAAAACGGTTTATCAACTTGATGAACAAAATATCAGCGTTCCCGGGCTTCATCCAAAAGAACTTGGAGTTAGCTTGCAGCTCGTCAACAAGCTGCTTGAATATCTAAACGAACCGCTGGACAACGATTATTCAAAACTGGTTATGCCGCCGGGCAGAACCAATATCTTTAAGGGGATTCGCGGTATAACAATAGTCGATAGCACCTACAATACTGGTCTTGGCGCGATGACGGTAATACTTAAACTCTTCAATGGGCTACAGGCTAAAAATAAGTGGCTGATTTTCGGCGATATCCTGGAACAGGGCAGTATAGAACAAGACCAGCACGAGAAACTTGCCAAAGTAATCTCCGACATGAAGGTGGACCGCGTTGTGCTGCTTGGGCCGCGCACTAAAAAGCATACTTACCCTTTGCTCAAACAAAAATTATCTGTGCCGGTTGTATCTTTCGAGAGCCCCAAAGAAGTTCTTGACTACTTGCTTGAGAACCTAAGGGGGGGCGAGACGCTATTGTTCAAGGGTGGACGCTTTTTAGAAGGCGTAATTGAGCAGCTTTTAACTAACCCGGCTCAGGCCAAAGAGTTAGTTCGCCGCGAGAAACTGTGGGTCAAACGGCGCCAAAAATGGGGACTGCCTAGATGAAAATTTTTATTATTCACGGCTGGACATACAACTTGTTAAAGTGGCCCGTGTTTTGTGATGAACTGAGAAAGTTAAGCCTAGAGCCGGTTCAACTTAAGGTCCCCGGCTTAACAGCACCGTTGCCGGGAAAGCCTTGGACCATCGACGAATATGTAGAGTGGCTCCGCGGGCAGCTGAAAAATGAAAGCAATCCAGTGGTAATTGGTCACTCCAACGGTGGAAGAATAGCACTGAACTATGTAAAAAAGTACCCCTCTCATTTAGGCCGGCTAATTTTAATTGACAGCGCTGGAGTGCCCCACCAGCAAACCGGATCGACCTTTAAACTAAATATCTTGAAAGTTATTGCCAAAATCGGTAAGCCGCTAGGATTCATCCCGGGCCTAAGGAAACTTTTTTATAAGCTGATCGGCGGCAAGGATTATTTTGAAGCCGGACCCAACATGCGGCTAACCATGAGGAATATGCTAAAGGCCGATGAAAAAACCGATTTTGCCAGCGTAGATCTGCCTGTGACGATAATCTGGGGCAAAGAAGATAAGCAGACCCCTCTCTCTGACGGTGAATCCATGGCCAGTTCAATAAAGGGAGCTAAGTTGCATATCATCGAAGGTGCACGGCATGCGCCTTTTTTTACGCATCCTAAGGAAGCGGCCAAGATCGTGGCCGAAGCGACTAAGAACTAAGGTATGAGTGTTTTTAATTCGCTTGGCTCCAACTATGGACCAACTTCGAAAGCTTATTCCTTAAAGAGCCCCGCAAAATCAGCATGGACCATGGAAGAGTACTTGCATAAAAAGTACAGAACGAAAAAAGTTTTCCTGACATACAAAGGCCGTGAAGCCATAGCATTAATATTGAAAAATTTGGCTTTACCCAATGGCAGTTTAGTAGCGATAAACGGCTATACCTGCTATGCGGTCTACCAGGCAACCGTGGCGGCGGGGCTAAGGCCTTATTACTTGGATCTACCCGAAAATGGCCTTAACTTTACGGCGCCAACACTTAGACATGCTGTCATCAATGAGCCTGATATTAAAGCAGTTATTGTTCAAAACACCCTCGGTATGGCTTGTGATATCACAGCCATTAAAAAAGTTTGCAATCAAAATAAGCTGTTTCTGATTGAGGATCTGGCGCACTCGATCGGTCTGCAACACCTAGGCGGCCAAGAAGCAGGTACGGTGGGGCAAGCTGCAGCCTTGTCTTTTAGCCAAGATAAATCCGTCGATTCGGTTACCGGTGGCGCAGCGCTGTTTAACTTTCCAGTCGAACCTAAGGTTGAGTATCAACCGGCCAACGCCTGGCATCGCTTTGCTACCCGTCTGTATCCGTGGACGACCCGACTAATTAGAAGCACCTTCAGCTTAGGACTCGGTAGAGTTTTACTAAAGGCTTTCAAGCTCACTAGGCTGCTGCCCGGACCGATGAGTGGTGGAGCAGACCATATTCACGCCCTACCCAATTGGCACAGCTTCGTAGCCTATAACGGTTACCAAATGCTTGCTGGCTTGAATTTGCATCGGCAAAAAATCGCTGAGATATATAGGCAATCGCTGCCAAGCTCAGTTCAATTTGATCATGTTGATGGCTCAATTTATCTTAGGTTTCCAATCCGGGTCAATGACCCCGCAGGCTTAATAAGCTACTTAAAGCAATATGGAATATATTTGGCAGATCGCTGGTACGACGCGCCGGTGGCCCCGGCACGCTCGCTTAAGTTAACCAATTATCAAAAAGGCCAGTGTCCTGTTGCCGAGCGAGTTGCCAGCCAAATGGTCAACCTACCAACTCATGTAAATATTAACGAGGAACAAGCCAGAATCCTTACCGAGAAGGTGACACAATGGCTGAAATAAAGACGCATTCCATCGAAGATAAAAATACTTGGGAAACTTTTTTAGCCACCCGTGGCGAGGCAAATTTTTTACACTCGTGGTATTGGGGCGAGTTTTATAAAAGATTAAATCGCCTGGTTTTTAGGAGAGGTTTTAACGACGGCCTAAATCTAGAAGGTGTTTTGTTAGCTGTGGTCGAACCCGCCAAAAGGGGGCGACATTTGATAGTTCCTGGAGGGCCGATTATCAACTGGAGCAATGCACCAATAGTTAAGGCTTGGGTTGATGAAATAAAAGCTATAGCCCACTCAGAAAAATGCGTGTTTGTAAGGGTCCGCCCGCAGCTATCGGACACCCCAGAAAATAGAGATTTTTTTAGGTCTCTAGGTTTTGTAAAAGCGCCTATGCATTTGCATGCTGAGCTGACCAGCCAGTTGGATCTGACAAGAACCGATGATGAATTAAAAAAGGGGATGCGCAAGGGTGCGCGATATGAGCTGAACCGCTCCCAAAAGTTGGGCGTGCAAGTTGAAGCTGTAGGCGACGCGCGCTACATCGACGAGTTTTATGAGCTCCAACTACGAACTGCCAAGCGGCAAAAATTTGTCCCTTTCTCCAAGAGATACTTGAGCGAGCAATTTGCAGCTTTTGCAGCGGATAACAAAGTGCTGATGTATAGAAGCACGCATCAAGGCCAGCTGTTGGCTATGGCTTTCATTATTTTTTACGGCACCGAAGCAGACTATCATTATGGCGCTAGCACCGATCTGGCTCGGCAAATACCCGGTGCCTATTTAATACAATGGGAGGCAATCGCCGAGGCGAAAAGACGCGGTTGTTCGCGTTATAACTTCTGGGGAGTCACGGAGCACGGTCAAACCAAACATCGTTTTTATGGCGTCTCAGTTTTTAAAAGAGGCTTTGGTGGAGTTGACGTGGCTTACTTGCCAGCGCACGATTTGGTGATAAACAAAGCTCGCTACGCGCCGACTTACCTGTTTGAAACCGGACGCCGCAAACTCCGACGTCTATAACTACCTATTATCTCTGTTAAAATAGAGCTCATGAGTTGGGCTGGAGCGAATTCGTTGAATCATTGTAAATTGCTAATTGATAATTTATTGAAAATTGAAAATTGTGAATTGAAAATTGCCTACGGAGGAGGCCTATGAGGCGTTATAATCCGCAGGAGATTGAGCCCAAGTGGCAAAAAGTTTGGGAAGATACCAAGCTTTACGAAGTTGACACCAGTGACGGCTCTAGAAAGTTTTATATCATCCCGATGTTTCCCTATCCCTCGGGGGATTTGCACATTGGCCACTGGTACAACTTCGCCCCGACTGATACGGTAGCTCGCTGGCACCGGATGCAGGGCCGCCGGGTCTTGCACTCTATCGGCTTTGACGCCTTTGGACTGCCGGCAGAGAACGCCGCCATAAAACGTAATATCCCGCCGGCACAGTGGACTAAAGACAACATCGCGGCCATGACCAAGCAGCTTAAAACCATCGGTCCAAGCTACGACTGGTCAAAGGTAGTAACCACCAGTGATCCAGCCTATTACCGCTGGACCCAGTGGTTGTTCTTGAAGCTGTTTGAAAAAAAGCTGGCTTACCGGGCCAAGGGGGTAGTGAACTGGTGCCCTAAAGATCAAACTGTGCTGGCCAATGAGCAAGTAGTCGGTGAAGATAATGTTTGTGATCGTTGCGGCACCCCAGTTGTGCGAAAAGAAATGGAACAGTGGTACTTCAAGATTACCGACTACGCTGAGCGACTACTAAAAGATTTAGATGAGATGGATTGGCCGGGGCGGGTCAAACTGATGCAGACCAACTGGATTGGTAAAAGCCAAGGTGCTTTGATCGATTTCAAGCTGGACGGCTCAGAAGATAAGATTTCGGTATTCACCACCCGGCCGGACACTATTTTTGGTGCTACCTACATGGTCTTAGCGCCGGAGCATGAAATACTCAGGCAATTAAGTATTTCTGATGAGGTCAAAAAGTATATAGAGCAAACCACTCGCAAGACCGAGCTGGAACGCAAGGAAGCTGAAAAGGAAAAAACCGGGGTTTTTACCGGCTCCTATGCTATTAACCCGGTAACGAGCGAAAAAATCCCCATCTGGGTAGCCGATTACGTGTTGATGGGTTACGGCACCGGCGCCATCATGGCCGTCCCCGCCCACGATGAACGAGATTGGCAGTTTGCGAAGAAATACGATTTGCCAATCAAAGGCGTTGTTATTCATGACTTCGGTGAGCCGCTAGCCGACGAAGAGTATGTCGAGGGTGTGGTAGTAATTGCCTATGATCCTAAAACGAAGAAATATCTGGCTCTGGATAAATGGGCCAATGGAGTGGGACTAGCTGGAGGCGGAATAAACGAGGGCGAGTCTTATGAGGAATGTGCCAGGCGTGAACTGCTTGAGGAGACCGGTATCTCAGATGTCGAGTCTTGGATTAGGTTAGGCGAACCAGTCTATTCGCACTACTACAACAACCTTAAAGACACCAATAAACGGTCTTTAGGGCAGGGATACCTCGCAATCGTAGATAGCAGCCAGAAGCTGAAAGAGTCAGGGCTGGAAGCTCACGAGAACTTTCAACCAGCTTGGATAGATATGGATAGCATCAGAGTGGGTATCAACAAGCTCCGTCCCTCTAAAGGCACCGGTGGTGTGGATCATTGGCTGGAAATGTGCGACCGGGCGGAGAAAGCAGTGGAAGCTTATATGAACCAGCAGCCGTATGAACAAGACCCCTACAGTGGTGAGGGTCTTTTGATTAACTCTGGCGGCTATGACGGTCTGCCGTCGGCCGAGGCGCGGGAGAAAATCGTGGCTGATTTGGCGAAACAGGGTATCGCTAAAGAAGAGACCAACTATCGACTACGTGATTGGCTGATCAGCCGCCAGCGCTACTGGGGCCCACCAATACCGGTAATTTACTGCGACAAGTGCGGTATCCAAGCTGTATCAGAGAAAGACCTACCCGTACAACTACCAGAAAATGTCCATTTTCGGCCGACCGGCCAATCACCTCTGTTGCAAGATGAAAACTTCGTAAACACCAAGTGTCCGTCTTGCGATGGTCCGGCCAAACGCGAAACCGACACCATGGACACCTTTGTTGATTCCAGCTGGTATTTCTTGCGCTATCCTAGTCCGGATTTTGAGCAGGGTCCTTATGACCCGCAAATTGTCAAAGATTGGGGGCCGGTGGATCACTACATCGGTGGTATTGAGCATGCCATTCTGCATCTGATGTACGCCCGCTTCATCACCATGTTTTTGCGTGATTATCATGGTCTGCCATTTGAGGAGCCGTTCAAGAAGTTGTCTAACCAGGGCATAATTTTGGGGCCGGATGGCCACAAGATGAGCAAATCCCGCGGCAATGTCGTCAGCCCCGATGAACAGGTAACCAGTTACGGTGCTGACAGTCTGCGACTGTATATGATGTTCATGGGTCCCTACGATCAAGGCGGACCCTATAACTTGGGCGGAATCACCGGCACCCGAAGATTTTTAGAGCGGGTCTGGAGTTTGGCAGGAGAATTTACCGAGGCCCAGCCCGGTTCACCGGGGGCCAAGGAAGAAGTCGAGCTAACTTCAGCCGTCCACCGTACAATTAAAAGTGTTTCACAAGACCTAGAGCAACTAGCCTTTAATACAGCAATTGCCTCGATGATGAGCTTGGTCAACGAGCTGCATGCCCGCAGAGAATCTACGGGTATAGCCAGAACTCCGGCTTGGCAAAACGCTCTAGACAGCCTAGTGTTGCTGTTAGCTCCCTTTGCGCCACACATTGGCGAAGAGCTGTGGCAGGACTTGGGGCATAAGACTTCGGTACATAGTACTAAATGGCCGATGTGGGACGAGCTGTTGATCAAGCAGGAAACTGTGAAATTGGCGGTCCAAATCAATGGCAAGGTGCGGGCCGAGATTGAGGTGTCAGTTGACATTTCTGAAGCTGAGGCTATAGAAAAGGCAAAATCGGCTGATAAGGTGGTCAGCTACCTGGAGGGCAAAGAGATAAAAAAGGCTATATATGTGCCCGGCCGTTTAGTCAGTTTAGTGGTCGCTTGAGATTTCTACCGAAGTTAGCTATACTTACGCCTAAGTCGTATCAATTCAAGCAAAATGAGTCAGGAGTGTATTTCGCGTGGGTAAACCCAAGAAACGGACCACCCCCCGCCGTACCAGGTCGCGGCGTTCTCATCATTTGCTTAAATTGGCCCGTCGGGTAAATGCTACCAGCCCGGTCAAGGTCTATACGACCCGCCGCGAATCAGGGGCCAAAAAAACCGCTGCCGGCAAGTCAGCCAGCCCATCCGATAAGGCGTAGGCTATACTTAAAAGTTAGTTAGGAAGATTAAAAACATAGCGCTATATGAGTGCCAACCGTCATCTCGGCCGGATAGTCGCTCTTCAGACTTTATACGAACAGGACTTTCGTAAAGAGTCAGGGGATAAGACTCTGGTGCTCGACCAGGTGTTGAACCGTAACTTCGAACGCTACAGTGACACCATTGAGGATAAAAGGTTTGTCGAGGATCTGGTACAGGGTGTTGATAAGAACGCCGAGGCCATCGATGAAATCATCCGTCCCGTAGCGCCGGAGTGGCCGATTGAGCAAATCGCCCGCATCGACCGATCAATCCTTAGGATGGGGGTTTTTGAGCTGTTGTTCGACCAAAAGGTTCCACCCAAGGTGGCCATTAATGAGGCGGTCGAGCTGGCTAAAGCTTTTGGTGGCGACAATTCTTCCAAATTCGTTAATGGTGTCCTTGGTACTGTACTTAGAAATAAGGAGTCAAAGGCCAAGCCGAAGGCATCAAGAAAGACTAAAACAAGCAAGTCCAAGTCAAAATCTAAGGAATAGCCTTAAGTTTACGTATGAAGATGAAACGACCTCGCCCGGGCGTGAGAATACGCCGATTTGTCAAACGGCATCGGCCGGTCATCCGGCAAGTAGTCCGCGAGCCAACCGCTGGCGGTATTGTCTTTCGTTACGCCGCCGACAACAAAACTATAGAGATGCTGTTAATCGGTGATTCTAAAGGCCGCTGGACTATTCCAAAGGGTCATATCGAAGAGGGCGAGACTCCCCGAAGAGCTGCCGAGCGCGAAATCCGGGAAGAGACTGGATTGGCCGAGATGAAAGTCATGGACTGGCTAGGCAAGATTAATTTCCGCTATCGCCGTAATGACAGCTTAGTGCTAATGACTACGGAGATTTTTCTAATTGAAGCGTTAGGTGAAACTGATGGGCTGAAGCCCGAAAAATGGATGACTAGCTTGGCGTGGCTGGAAGCTAATGACGCCCTGGAGAAAATAGAGTACGATGACATCGGCAAACTTATTCTGCTGAGTCTAAAGAAGATTAAAAAGCTGGGTCCGCCACACGCCCGGCAGAGTCGCGGATAGAGGTAAGGAACTGCATATGGACGTGTCTAAATATCAAGCATTCGCCAGTGAACATCTGGGCGGGTTTAAGAATATCAACCTGCTAGTTACCGCCTTTACTCATCGTTCCTACCTTAATGAGCATAAAAAAACGGCTGGCGGGCATAATGAGCGACTGGAGTTTTTGGGAGACGCCGTATTGGAGCTGGTAGTCACGGAGCATCTATACAGCAAGTTTGATGAGCCCGAAGGAGTTCTGACCAACTGGCGCAGTGCTTTGGTACGCACCGAAAGCCTGTGTGCTGCGGCTAAAAGGTTAGGCGTTGAGCCATTACTTCGGCTGAGCCGCGGAGAGAAACGCGGCAGTCAACGGGCCCGGGAACAAATACTAGCCAACTGCTACGAGGCAGTTATTGGAGCTATCTACCTGGAGAGAGGCTACCCAGCTACTAAGAAATTCATCAGTGAAACACTCCTGCCAACATTCGATGAGATACTCTACAGTGGCTCTTGGGTCGATCCTAAATCCCGCTTGCAGGAAGCTGTACAAAGCAAAGAAGGCTTTACTCCTGCCTACAAAGTGATAAGTGAGGAAGGCCCGGATCATGATAAGACCTTTGTAGTCGGAGTCTTTATCGATAACAAGCTTAGAGGCGAAGGTACTGGTCCTAGCAAGCAAGCGGCCCAAGTAGCCGCCGCCGCGGCTGCCCTAAAACTGTATCAGAAGGCGAGTTGATTTGACCACAGGGGTGAATATCTGTAAAATGGCCAAGACATGTTAGCTATCAGGTTAAAAAGGACCGGCCGTTCCGGGCATGCCCAGTTCAGGGTGATTATTCAAGACAGCCGGGCTCACCCTAAGCGCGGCAAGGTGGTTGCCTATGTAGGCAGTTACGATCCGCATACTAAAACCGCGGCTTTGGAACATGAGGAAATCTCTGAATATTTAGGTAATGGCGCCCAGCCATCAGACCGCGTAGCTAAACTTCTCAAGAAAGAAGGGGTTAAATTACCCTCGTGGGTTAAAGTGGCGGCTGACAAGAAACGCCCGGTTAAAAATGTCGAAAAAATGCGCCGTAACGCACCCCCGGTAGATAAGCAGCAATCAGCCGAACCCGTTGGTGAGGAGCAGCCAACCGCTGAAGAGTCCCCGCCTACAACTGATGAGCCAACTAGTGCGCCAGAGCCTCAACTCGAGGAAGACCAGTCTTCCGCTGAAGAGGAGATTCCCGCTGAGCAGCCAACCGAAGGGACCAGCCCGCCTTCAACACCCAAGTCCGCTTAAACCGTAGCGTTCAGAGGACGCCTAAAACTTGCTATAATAATTACGGAAAAGCACGACTACAATTAGGGAGGATTCCGGATGAGCAGTATCGACCAGCAATTTGTTGAATACATCGTAAAATCGGTAGTAGGTAAACCAGAAGCTGTAAAAATTGAGCGCCGAATTGATGAGAAGGGCGTTCTGTTAGAACTGACTGTGGACCCCGAAGACTTGGGCCGAGTAATCGGGAAAAGGGGCGCTACCGCTCAGTCGCTGCGGACTCTACTTCGGGCTTTGGGAACCAAAAATGATGCCCGCTACAATCTGAAAATCATCGACACCGGCTCCCCGCCGCCCCGAACCTCAACAACCAGAGACGACGATAGGCCCACCAGGGATGATACCCCTGTGAATGATAAAACGGCCGATGAACCCGCTGATCAGCCATCAGTCGCACCTGACGATGTGGATGAAGCTGAAGATGAAGATTTGGATAAGGTTGAGGCTAAGACTAAAGACACCTCTGATGTCATTAGCCGAACCCGCAAAGAATTAGCCGACCTCGACGACCTAGACGTTTAATCTACCCGTAAATGACCATTCAGATTATTACTCTGTTTCCGGAGATGTTTGAAGGTGTGCTCAACACCAGCATGCTCCGCAAGGCCCAGGAGAAAAAGCTAGTCGATTACGGACTTATTAACCTGCGTGACTATGGTATCGGACCACGAAAACAGGTGGACGACACACCATATGGCGGTGGTGATGGTATGGTACTTAGGCCCGAGCCACTAGTAGTAGCTATAGAAGATGCCAGATCAAAGGTTAGTAATCAAGAATCAGAAGTTATTTTGCTCACTCCGCGAGGAGCAGTATTTACCCAGGCCGATGCCCGAGAACTCGCTAAATGTAGCAGCCTTATCCTGGTATGTGGACGGTATGAGGGATACGATGAAAGGGTTGCGAAGTTTGTAAATAGGCAGGTTTCGATTGGTGACTATGTCCTTACCGGCGGCGAGCTGCCGGCTATGGTAGTAGCCGATGCCGTTACCCGTTTGATCCCCGGAGTTTTGGGTGGCGAGACTAGTGCTGAACTGGAGAGCTTCAGTGATGGGGTTGCTAAGGAGCACCCGCACTATACCAGACCCGAACAGTTCCGGGACTTGAAGGTCCCTGAGGTATTAATATCGGGGAATCACGAGGCTATTGCCGACTGGCGCAAAAAACATAGCGTTTAAGCTATAATGTGCTTAAGAGCTAAAAATTGGGGGGTCATATGAGAACAGCAACTAGACTAAAAAAATCTGCGACGACAGTAACGGCGCCGCCAAACTTGCCTAAAAGTCATTCCGGGTCGGTTACTTTACTGGGGCTGGTTTTCTTGGCCATGGCGGTCACTCAACTAATCAGCTTCAATGAGTTTGAGGTCGTCCTAGCGGTTGGCGGTTTCGGTAATACATCCGTTGTCGCTACTATTTTGATCTTGGCTGAGCTTTTGGCGGCTGTGGGATTCCTCAGACTGCGCATTAGTCACTTGCTAAGAGTGCTAAGTGCCATCTCGGCGGTAGCAGTTAGTGGTTTTTGGTTTGTTCAAAACATTAGGCTTATCTCTGATGGTATGGCTGGTTTGATACCTAATGTCGGTTTCTTTGGAGACTATTTAGTTCAAAGCCCGGGCTGGTGGACTACGCTTCAGACTGCAGCTCTCGTTTTTTGGGTGATATATTCGCTCAATCTAATGCGTTCTAGTCTATCTCTTGAAGAGGCCTAAATGTTCAAATTGCCCGAACTTGGATACAGTTTTGATGCCCTAGAGCCTCATATCGACGGCTTAACCATGGAAATCCATCATGACAAGCATCATGGAGCATACGTCGAGAAACTGAATGATGCCCTTAAGGGGCACGATGACCTGCTTAAAATGGATATTGTGGAACTAATAACAAATCTGAGCAAAGTCCCGGAAAATATAAGGACAACCGTTCGTAATAACGGTGGAGGACACGCTAACCATAGTTTTTTCTGGACGATTATGTCACCAGATGGCGGCGGTGAACCGAGTGGTGAATTTGCGGTAAGTCTAAACAAGGCATTTGGGAGTTTAGGGGATTTCAAAGGTAAGTTTAAGGAAATAGCCCTCAGCCGGTTCGGCTCCGGCTGGGCGTGGTTGTGTTATCACCATGGGAAACTACATCTTTGTAGTACCCCCAACCAAGACAGTGCAGTTATGGAAGACAAAAGCCATGCACCGTTGCTTGGCCTAGATGTCTGGGAGCACGCCTATTATTTGAAGTACCAAAACCGTCGGGCAGACTACGTTGACGCTTGGTGGAATGTAGTCAACTGGAAGCAAGTAGAAAAATACTTCGGAATGCTAACCGCCGGCTAAAGCCGGCCGTTAGCCGGTATCCATTACCCGACGTCCGAGCGGTATCCTGTTACCGGTAAAGGCCCGGCAAACGGCAAGCGGACAACGGTTAACGGAATTACTTGACTAGTCAAGTAATTATCTCAGGCTAGCATAACAGGGGTAGTTAAGCTATAATTGTGCTGTTCAATCCGGGATCGTCTAATGGTAGGACGCTAGACTCTGTACCGTACCTAGAATTTTGATAGTGGCGAGTGGCCAAGCGGTAAGGCGCCTGACTCTGGATCAGGAGATCGTAGGTTCGAATCCTACCTCGCCAGCCAAATTCTAGGTGCGGGATTGGTTCGGTCATCAAAACCGCGCGCAGGAGCTTGCTTCGAGCACGGTTGCGGATGTGCGCTGTCCAAGTCCCGGAGTCATATATTTACAAAGATGTCATATTATGTTACTATATAATTATGGCGGCTGTATCATATGAATCAAACCCCCTGTCTGATTACAAGCCCCCTTTTGAAGAATACGGCGAAAATCCCAACATTGATATTGTTTATCACGCGACAACTAACGATAGATTAAGAGGTATAGAAAACGGTCTTCAGCCCTTTCACGAAATCGATGACCCGATGGGTGTCGATAATTTACTTGACGGAGTCAGACCAGAACTTATAAAGGGTTTAGGAATCTCACGAGGGGATGCTTTGTATGCCCATCCATACATTGATGTAATTGATTGGCTCAACAAAAAAAGGAAAAAACCAAGAAAGGGGAGAGATTCTAATTTCCGAGTAGGTATCGGAGTTGCTGTAAATCCACAAGAAACATATGTTTTTGACGCATTCAATCTAGGATTTCTGACACATTCAATGGGCGAAGCATTACGGCGTGGCGAGAACCCATCTGATGTTGAATCCGTTATTGAACAAGCACAACAGTATTGGGCAAGCGGTGTCCGACTGGATGAATTCAGGCGTTTATACAAAGCTCAGTTTAATGAAAACGGTGCCAGCTATGAGCGTACAGATAACGAAATTTTATATTATCCATGGGTAATGATATATCCAGAAGTTTTGGTCAGAGGACCTATTGACCCATCCCGATTACAGTGGACCGTATCTGGATTAAGAGTAAATTAGCTCTAACTTCGCTGGGTTCTTGACCGACAAGCGGAGCCAAAATTTGTTAGAATTTTATTTTTATGGTATCGTATGATTCTAACTCCATTATATGGGAAGAGTTTTTTCGTATAGTGCCATTGAGGCTGGAAAAGTGCCGCAGCCTCATGACTTTAAACAAGCCGCGGTACTGTTCGCCGAGCTGGCAGAAGGTGGTATCCGAAGCGGCGCTATAGATGGTAGCTTTATTTATGGCTCAGTGGCACTTGGTGTAGCGAACTACCGTAGCGATTTTGACGCACTGCTGTCCTTAAATAGCCAAAGACCAAGCTCATATTCGGCAGCTAGGGTAATTACTCAGCAGTTACTTCTTGAAACCGAACATACCATACCTGTTTTACCTATAGTTCAAACTAAGAACGCCCTTAAAGTCGGCAATCATGAAATGGACAGGTTTTTCGGCCAGCACTTAATGGGTGATTACCGAATAGTCCAAGGGAATGACCCTGCGGGATACATGGAATTTGCGAATCATCCCGCTGGTGAAATATTGAGTAGCTACTTATTTCAGAAAAAGAGAAGATTGGCCAACTCTTACGCAATAGCCGATCCGCTGGATGTAAACGAAGGTGGTATTCAGAGAATGCTGGAGCTTCCCCAAGCGGTGGGGCGCAAGTTGTTGCAAGCTGTGATAGAGGCCGATCATGTCCTGGAAGTTCCGGAAACGCTACAACGGACTGCCGAAAAGTCGATGGTTCTTGGCGAGACCCGCAAACTCCTTCGTGATAATGGAATTGGCGAAGGTTTTGAGGGTTTGGTGGTCGCCAATGACGAGTATGATGTGCTTCTTGAAGAGACCATAAAGGGGGGCGTCGATGAGGAAACTTACCACGACGTTATTAGAGGTTTTCACGCTAACCTACCCATAGCAATAACCTGGATTGAACAGGTTGAGCAATCTTTTTTACCGCTCTTTAGATAACACGTAAGTCTTACTTAAAGTTATAATAGTTCAAGGGGAGGTTACAATTAAAAGAAAGAACTTCTCCGAGGAGACAGCCGATTCGGTAGTTGATGTTTTTGAGGCTATTAAACGTGCTCTAATCCGCCGCGGCTTTATTCGTCAACGGCAGGTCTCCAAAAAAACACCGCCCTCGAAAACCCCACCTAAGTTAGTCGATGTTGCCCTAAAATCGCACGACATATTATTCAAAGCCACCACCGTCTTTCCATTTACCCTTTTTCCGGACACCGTGACTCTGGACAGGGAAAAGCTAACGTTCGCTACCCGGATTTTCTTTCGGGTAGCTAAATTAACTAGTGTTCCAGTGCGAGATATCTTGAGCGTCGAGGCTGATATCGGACCCTTTTTTGGCTCGGTGCACACCGCTTCTCGGTATTTCATAACTAATCCCTATGCCATAAATTTCCTGTGGCGCCGTGATGCTGTTCGTCTGCAAAGAATGCTGCAGGGCTACATCATTGCTCATGAGCAGGGCATTGATTGCGACAGTATCGAAACCGACAAACTGGTAGCTATGCTAAATGACCTCGGCAAGGGTGATACCGACTAGGTTGACTTGGGTTCGAGGAGTGTGTTTGAATTGCCAATGAACTTATGGCAAAAAAAACAAAAAAAACTACTGATTGGCTGCAGTCAGCCGCGCTTCGAACCACCCGCCTTCACTTTTTGTATGTTGGTGCCTACATGGCTTCTATCATTGTCTTTGACTCGTGGAATCTACTGACCCATGAGGCAGTCAGCGATTTTTGGACAATTGCCATTAGTCTGCTAGTTCTAAATACTGTTTTCTGGTACTTAGCTCGGATGACATTTGCTAATCCCATGGTTTATCAACTATTGATACTCTTGCTGGTGGTAGCTGATATTATCTTTGCCAGCCTAACTATCTACTGGGAAAGAGGCTTGGCCAGTAGTTCGGTCATTTTATATACTGTGCCGATCATCACGGCGGCGGCCTTGCGCAGTCGAAGCACTCTAATAGCAACGGCAACGCTGTGCGCGGCGGGCTATTCAGCGGCCGCTGTCAAATACTTTTACCAGCATTACGGAGAAAGTTTCCGGGTTGAGCTTTATGGTGAGATCGGCCTCTATAGCGCGGTCTTCTTTATCTTGGTCGGATTGCTGCTGGTAGTTGTTCGTCCCAGCAAGATTGGCCCTTAGTTTTTAGGGTACAATTAGGTTATGCTTTTTGAGTTCTTTGCCTGGTGGTATGGACCCGGCTGGCTTCAAGCCTGGAAAAACTCCTTGGAATGGTTGTTGAGCGTGCAGGCTATGTTCTCAGTTGATGTGCTGATTAAAACGCTATTTTCACCATGGAAGCGAATTATTAGCCTCCCGGGCCGCTCCCTGGACGAAAAATTTCGAGCCGCTATAGATAATTTAGTCTCCAGAGTTATTGGTTTCATGGTGCGTATTTTGGTTCTAATCGCGGCCGTGATAATTATGATAGTTACGCTCGCCGTAGGCGTCGCTTTGGCAATACTTTGGCCGCTAATTCCATTTCTAGCTGTAGGCCTGATAGTCTGGGGTATCCTGCCATGAATCTGAATGCCGGCAGTTGGCGAGCTCGTAAAGCCCGGACCGCGGCCCGAATAAGCGACAGTTTATGGCGTGTCTGGATCATGGTGCTAATCATGCTTGGTCTTGGTGGGGTTGCTATGCTTTTTTCAGAAAGCACCCGTCGCTTTGGGTATATCTGGTTGGGGTTAGCTCTTTTTGCTCTGATGGGGGTACTTTGGTACAAGCAGGACTTAAAGAATCTGCCGCCACGGACTCCGGCCCGGTCGTTAGACGATATGCTCGAACCAGCTCTTTTAGCCGAGGTTACTAAGCACCACGAACTAAATCCGCAGACTGCCTGGGAATCTGCCGCTAAGGTCTGGGAAGGCCGCTTCATGATAAACCACCTCCTACTTGATAGTAGCCAAATTAAGCAGAGGTTAAGCGCTCAAGCATCGGATATTCCCGCCGTGTGGCAGGCTTCCGCGGCTTTTGCCTTCAAAGATAATTCAGTTGAGCTGAACGGCGCTGCGCTAACAGCTGGGCTGATAACCAGCTCTCCTGCAGTTAAACAGTATTTGGCCACAATTAATCTTAAGGAAGATGAGATAGCCGAAACTTGTAGCTGGGCGCAGCGGTTGATCTCTTTTATAAATCAGCCTAAGCCAAACTTTGGTGGTATTGGACGGGACTGGGCTGTCGGTTTTACGCCAATGCTGGATAGATTTGGGGAGAACATCAGCCGGGTCATCGAAGCCGGCGGAGGACACTTCCACACCCTAGCCCATGTCGATATCCTAGATAGCGTCATCCATAATTTGAGCCAAGGCTCTGGCGGGGTTGCTTTGGTGGGTCCCAGCGGCGTGGGCAAAACTGGGGTAGCTTTTGCGCTGGCTCAGCGGCTACTGGAAGGTCGTGACAACAGTCTTCGCTATCACCAGCTTATTAGTCTGAATGCCTCGGCCATCGTTTCAGCTTCCGGACGGGAGCTGGAGAAAATTATCCTGACCCTGTTTACTGAAGCATCACATGCCGGCAATATCATCATTTTCTTGGATGAAGCCAGCCTGTTCTTCGGTAGAGGCGCTGGAGCCTTTGATATGAGCCAGATTCTCTTGCCCTTAATACAAAACCGTTCGGTCCGGATCGTGGGAGCTTTTAAGCCTAACGACTGGCAGCAGCTTCGGGCTACTCAGGAATCCTTGGCGGCTCAGCTGGTGACCGTTAATATCACTGAACCAGAGCCGGAAATTACCATGAAAATTTTGGAAGACACCGCTCTGACTCTGGAAGCTAAGAATGGTCTGTTAGTTAGCTTTCAGGCGGTCCGCGAGGCTTACCGGCTCAGTGGCCAGTACTCACAGGAACTGGCCTATCCGGGTAAGGCGATTACTATGCTGGAGCAAGCTATACCATACGCCAACGGTAAGGTTGTGACGGCCGCCTCAGTCCAGACTGCGGTAGAGAGGACCAAGGGTGTTAAGGTTAGCAAAGCTGACGCGCCGGAGGTTGATGTTCTACTCAATTTGGAAGATAGGATTCACCAGCGGATGATAAACCAGGAACCGGCAGTCAATGTGGTGGCGGCTGCACTGCGCCGAGGCAGAGCGGGGGTAGCCAATCCCAACCGGCCAACCGGCAGCTTTCTATTCTTAGGACCCACCGGAGTCGGAAAGACCGAACTGGCTCGCTCGCTAGCTGCCACATACTTTGGCGACGAGCGGCAAATGATACGCCTGGATATGACTGAGTACCAGCAGGAGAGTGATGTTTCCAGATTGCTAGCGACTGGCGGGGATCTTCACATGAGTTTGATAATGTCTATCCGCCAGCAGCCGTTCTCGGTGGTGTTGCTTGATGAGGTTGAGAAGGCTCATCCCAACGTACTTAACCTACTACTTCAGTTACTAGATGAGGGGCAGCTGACTGACCAAAGCGGAAAGCCGGCCTCCTTTAAGAGCACTATTATCATCGCTACTTCTAACGCCGGCTCAGCCGAGATAACCCAACGAGTAGGGGCTGGCGACAGTCTGCAGAATTTTGAACGTCCCTTGATTAATAAATTGATAGCCGAGGGTGTATATAGAGCTGAGCTGGTCAATCGTTTCGATGAGATTGTGCTGTTCCGTCCGCTCAGAGCCCAAGAACTCACACAAGTGGCCCAGCTGATGCTGGCTAGTGTCAACAGAACACTGGCCAATCAGAATGTCGAGGTTAAGCTTACTAATGAGGCGCTAGCGGTGATTGTCGAGGCCGGCTATGATCCGCAGTTCGGCGCTCGGCCAATGCGCCGGGTAATCCAAAATATGGTAGAAGACGCCGTGGCTTCCAAAATCTTGGGCGGACACGCTCAGCCGGGAACGGTTATCACACTGGACGCTGATGACCTGGCCCCTAATCAGTAAGGTATAATAGTAGATAATGCAGAGGTCCGCGATAGAGGCCGAAGGCGTTACCAAACGCTTCGGTAAGCTAGTTGCCGTCGATGACATCAGCTTCAAGGTTGATGGCGGTGAGATATTTGCTTTTCTGGGACCTAACGGAGCCGGCAAGAGCACAACCATCAAAATGCTAACCACTATGCTGCGTCCCAGCTCTGGCAAGCTGTATTTAGCAGGCCATGATGTGACCCGCGAACAGGCCTGGGCCCGCAAATCATTTGGAATTGTTTTTCAGGACCCCAGTCTCGACGAAGAGCTAACAGCCTACGAGAATATGGAGCTGCACGCCGCGCTTTATCACGTTCCCAAGATTGAGCAGCCTGAGCGAATAATCGACCTTCTTAAATTAGTTGGTCTGTCTGAGAGAAAGGACAGTTTCATTAAGACTTTTTCCGGTGGGATGCGCCGCCGCCTGGAAATCGCCCGGGGTCTATTGCATCACCCCAAGGTATTGTTCTTAGACGAGCCGACTCTCGGACTGGATACCCAGACCAGAAATGTGCTCTGGGATTACGTGCGTAAATTGTCCAAGAGTGAGGGCATGACTATTTTCTTCACTACCCACTATCTGGATGAGGCCGAAGAGATTGCCGAGCGGATCGCTATCATTGATCACGGCAAGATTGTGGCCGTTGGTACTGTCAAAGAGCTGACCAAGAAGACCAAAACTAAAACCTTGGAGCAGGCCTATTTAAAGCTGACCGGTGAATCAATCCGTGATGAAACTTCCGATGCCAATGACGGGCTGAATATGCGCAGCGCCATGCGGATCAGGAGTCTTAGGGGGTAAGGATGCAAGTACTATCTGTTTTATGGCTTCGTCAGATGCGGCGGTATTTACGTTCCCGCTCTCGGATAATCGGCTCTATCGGTCAACCGTTGCTTTTTTTACTGGCCTTGGGTTACGGCTTAGGGGCGGTCTTTGAGCGGGCCGGAGAGATAGATTACTTGGAGTTTTTAGTACCGGGTATTATCATGCAGACCATTCTTTTTTCTTCTATCTTCTGGGGAGCCATCATCATCTTTGACCGTCGTTTTGGGTTTTTGTCGGAGCTTCTGGTGGCACCGGTCTCCAGACTAAAAATTTTGTCTGGGAGCTGTAGTGGCGGGGCCACCATCTCACTTATCCAGGCTACTACGGTGTTGGCTATCTCGGTTATTTTGGGCTTCCGGGCTCAGAGTATTTGGGTCTATATACCGGCGCTGGTCATCATGGCTATCTTATCGCTTGCCCTAACCAGTTTTGGCGCCGCCTTAGCTTCGTCGGTCGAGGATTTCCAGGGATTCCAAGCTATCAATAGCTTCGTGATGTTCCCGCTGTTCTTTTTGTCTAATGCTCTATACCCGCTGGACAGTGCTCCGGATATCCTGCGTATCCTAGCATCACTTAATCCGCTAACTTATGCCGTGGACGGCCTACGTTATGTATTGCTCGGCGCCAGCCACTTCTCGATTGCCTTGGACGTGGCTGTGCTGTTAGCAACCTTGGTGGTCGCTACCATGTTCGCCGTCCGGCAGTTCAACCGTATCCAAATCTAGCCGACAAGAGTCTATAATTAGCAATGAAATGGCTACACCGGCTATATCAACAGTTGGTCTCGGTAAACAATACTCCGGCAGCAAGGTCTTTGCTCTTAATGATTTAAACCTTGATATCGCGGCTGGCGAAGTTTATGGCTTTTTAGGTCCTAACGGCGCCGGGAAAACTACTACTATCCGCTTGCTGATGAATTTCATCCAGCCCAGCAAGGGCGGGGCGAATATTCTTGGCGGTGACGTCGTCAAAGATTCGGTAGCCATCCATAAAGAAGTTGGCTACATCTCGGGTGACGGCGGCTTATATCCCAAAATGACCACCACCCAGTTGCTGAAATATATGACTGAGCTTCGCCCCTTAAAACGGCGCAAGGCTCTAGCTGAACTGATCAAGGGCTTTGATGTTTCGATGAACATCAAGATTCGCGAGCTGTCGCGCGGCAATCGTCAAAAGGTAGCTATCGCCCAAGCTTTTATGCATGAGCCCAAAGTACTTATTCTAGACGAACCCACCTCTGGGCTAGACCCGCTGATGCAGGAACAGTTTTATCAATTGGTCAAAGAACGCAAACAGCAGGGAGCGGTGGTCTTTTTCTCCAGCCACAATCTAGCCGAAGTTCAGAAAGTTTGTGACCGGATTGGTTTTATCAGAGAAGGTAAGTTAATATCCGAACAAAGCATAAGTGAAGTTGCTGCAACTGCGGCTAGCACCTTCGATTTGACTTTCGTAGGCAAGGCGCCGGCTGGCGAGCTCAAACGCATCCGCCACGCCAAGGTCACCCAGCATACCCAGTCGCATGTGACAGTATATTTGCGCGGCGACCTAAGCCCACTGTTTAGAACACTGGCTCACCATCAAGTAGCGTCAATAAATCAACGCGAGATAAATCTGGAGGAAGAGTTCTTAAGTTTTTACAGAGGTGACAAATGATTCCGATTATCAAATGGACACTATGGCAAAGACGCTGGTCAACTATCTGGTGGTGTATTGGCATTACGGCCTTCATAACTTTAGAGCTAAGCGTTTACTCATCGATCCGGGGTCAAGCCGATCAATTAAATGAGGCCCTAAAAAGTTTGCCCGATACCGTGCGCTCACTCTTTGGCAGTCAGGACCTCTTCTCACCGGTTGGCTACCTGAACTCCCGAGTTTTTTATTTGCTTTTACCATTAATGCTAAGCGTTCTGACCATTGGCTTAGGGTCTTCACTAATAGCTCGCGAAGAGTCCGACGGTACCTTGGAGCTGCTGCTTGGACGCCCGATTTCAAGGGGTAAATTGGTACTTTCTAAGCTAATCAGCGGATTGATTATTGTGATAGCTGTCGCGCTTGTCGCCTTGGTAGTCATGCTTATTCTAGTCAAAATTGTGGATCTTGACGTTCCATTGTCTAATGTCGCTGTTGCGGCACTATTAGCTAGTCTGCTCTCTCTGCTTTTTGGTACTCTGGCTTTCGCTATCGCTTCACTGGGGAGGTTCGGCCGAGGGGCCAGTATTGGTCTGGCCTCATTGATTGGACTGGGCGGTTACATAATTAGCTCACTGGAGTCCAGTGTCAATTGGCTGGGCTACCCGGCCAAGGCTCTGCCTTATCACTACTACAACCCCACAGCAGTGTTAAATGGTGATCGTCCATGGATGGTCACCGGTGTCTATAGCTTGATAATTCTGGTTTTATGTCTTATTGCCTGGCTGGCTTTTCGCCGCCGTGACATTAGCGCCTGAATCTATAGACTACTGCGCGCTGAAAAGACCCGTTAAAGTAACTTTGGCTAGCATATGATCTTCCATGGCAGCTTCCAGCTCTTCGCGATCAGTGCCGTCATCTAGATCTAAAATCTCATCCAGAGCATAGAGCTCAAACATATAGTGGTGGGTGCCGGTACCGACCGGCGGGCAGGGACCCATATAGCCGTTCCTGCCGGCGCTGTTTTTGCCTTGCGTCGCGCCGCTGGGGGCATTTCCCTCAGGAAAGTCGCTTGTCGAAGGTGGCAAATTCCAGGTTACCCAGTGTACGAAATCCCCACTTACGGCATCAGGATCGTGCATAATAAGCGCCAGACTTTTGCTTCCAGACGGCACGTCCGAGATAGCTAGCGGCGGGCTGATATTTTCACCCCGGCAGGTATATTTAGCCGGAATAGTGTCATTTTCCTTAAATACGCTGCTGGTTAAGTTTAGACTGCTCTCCTGAGCTGAAGGTTCACTCATAGTACCGCTCTCCTTGTCCCTAATTAATGCAAATCCGCCGATTGCTAAAACAATTGCGATTAGTCCGGCGGCTAACCAAAACTTAGCTTAAGCTCACGCTACTTCCTATTATAGTACGCCGAGGGTAATCACCTCTTGCCTAACGAGGCGGTAGAGTTTATAGTAACTAACGTTATGAGTCCAGGGGCTCACATTTTACTGGTTGGTGCGTTTGCCGCAGTACTTACTGGGGTTGCCTTAGCCAGCTCTACTAATGATATCAGGGCGTATTTTAGTGGAACTGACACGTCCGCCGCCGCAAGTAGCATACTAGAGCAAACTTATAATCAGAGGTCGTCAGCTGTACCGACGACTGCTAAACCATCTCCCGAACTGGGAACAATCTCAACCGAACCGCCGGATGCCGAGCCGCCGGCACCGCCTGAACCGGTCATCCCGCCTTCAATGCCTAATCGCTGTGTTTATGCCGATGGTGCCCAGACCAACTGTTTTAGAGATTGTGATGATAGCCGCTTTTGGCCGGATAGCATCTGTAACCCGTGTCTTGATCGTGGCAATTTAAGAGAAGTAGTCTGCTACGTCCCCTATTAGTAAAAAGTAAGTAGGGAAAAGAGTAGCGAGCTTGGTCGCCAAAGGCGACTCGGCTTTGCCGGCAGGTCAATGAGAAAAACCGTAGGTTTGTCTCATTATTAACAAAACAGTCCATCGTTGCCTAGACAATGGACTGATCGGGCTGGTTGCAAATGCGGCCATACGCCGTAGATATCCTTTGGTTTTTAGCGTCAGGCCGACGCTTGTAGGACCACTCTCTCCCTTGCCTCAGCCGAGGCACACTAGGTTTGCGGCCCAGTGCTCGATATCGTCGGAGAGACTTCCGCAAGCCTAGTTTGGCGAGCATTCCGAAACTGCCAACCACCTATAACAATGCAGATTCTTTGCGACTTAACTGGTATGTGCGCAACCTTGCGGAGCTAACATACCGGGCACCTCCTGGTGTCAAAGTTCAGAATAGACAACCTAAGCATTTTGGGTCAAGAGAAAAAGTATGATTTTACAACATAACTTAAACATTAGCGCGACTCCGCTACCCTATTTCTCAAAACGGGTCTATAATCAGGGTGTAAAGCGGAGGTATAAGATGGCGGATTCACCAATTGGCACTATTACTCACTATTATGGCAAACCCAGTGTGGCAGTAGTGAAATTAAGCTCCGGCGCCAGCTTAAAAATGGGCGATCAAATACAAATCAAAGGACATAGCGTGGATTTTACGCAAACCGTTGGCTCTCTTCAGGTAGAGCATCAAGAAGTTGAGTCAGTGAAAGCCGGTGATGACTTCGGACTCAAGGTTGATCAAAAAGTCCACGAGGGTGATCAAATCTTTAGCTCCTAAATTATGATTAAGCTCATCATCGCCGGTTTGATAGCTGCTCTAGTCGCCAGCGGCTTATACGCCTACATCCAGTTTGGTTCTGATACCAAGTCTTCCGAAGAAGGTGGTTCCCAGGTTGAGAACCCTATCGATGCCTTGCAGGGAGCTAACGAAGCCATTCAGCAGCAAACCGATCGAGCTAATGATATCCAGCAAAAAGCCCAACAACAGGAAAACCCCTATAACTACTAGACAAACGGCGTATAATAGTCTCTGAAAAGGAGACAAACATGACAAACAATCAAATGGACCCTGCAGGTTTTCAATACGGTGGAGTCGCTTTTGTTGGCTGTGCCGCTGTTGGAGCAGGGATTGGCTTGCTCAATAACGAGCTGCTCGCTGGTCTGTTGATCGGCGGGGGACTCGGCTTTGTACTAATGGCGTTAATTGCTGCCGCCCACCAAAAATAGAGACCTTTCTTAAATATTTCTCATGAAGCGACTTGAAGCCCCCCCACCTTTGGGCGGAAATGGCTCCGCACCACCCAGGTACTCTTATGAGCAGCTTCTGGCACATAATGCCCAGGTTGGTGAGTTCTTGCAAGCTTGGTGGACTCTACGACCAGAGGTTAATGACCTTGGCAGGCATGTAGGGATAGTCGATACCTTGGGTGAGATTGACGGCAAACACCCCATTAGCTTAGAAGCTCGAAGAGCCCACGAGCTTGATTCAATAGGCCGTTATCTAGAAAAGGTGATACACGCTGCTTCCGATTATGACAGTTCAGTAATGTTCACAGCTGGTACTGAAGAGGTGCCAGCCTCACGGTTTGTCGATATGTCAGGTTGTGTTGACGTTGTGCCAACCTGGGACCTTAGCACTAGCGATAGCTTAGAGCTTTCAATTACCGCTAAGTTGGGATACCGCGATGACCTGCACGGCAGACATATGCTTTCCAGCCACTATGGTTATGGTATGGAAATGATGTACTTCGGTGACGGCGATCGAATGGTCTGGATCACTGATCTAGCCCAATCTCTAGCCGACAGTGGTCAGCTCTCCATCGGGCCTACCAACGGCTATTTACCACCGACGGCTTAGTTAATCGCGGATTGGACCAGGTCCAAGCCGGTTTCTTCGTCAAGCTCACGGGTCAGCTTCTGGTCTAATTTCTGTACGAATATTTCACAAGTTCCGGCCACAACCAGTTTCCTTAGATGGCCGCCGACTGCGTTATAAGATGTGTCGGTTAAAGTACTATGAATATGCAAAAAGGACTCGCCGTTTTTTTGAACGACATTACCGGTTAGGCTGGTGATTTCCAATGGCCCGCTAAGCTTCTTCCAGGTATATCTTTTGATATCCAGATCAAAAAATGCCATTTCTGCTTCCAATGCTCCACCCAATCCTGTTATCCAAGCACTATGCATACCGCTCTCTTTAACGAATTGGCTTAGTGACTCGAAGAGCTCATCGCCTTTGGCCAGAATGACGATGTAGTTTTGGTCACTGGTGTAGTATCTCATCTTGAAAATAATACTAAAATGCTAGCCTATTTAAGCGTTAAGAAACCGTAGAAGTTCCCAGACTAGATAGGCCGGCCAAACGATGGCTTTGAGTAGAGCAACTAATACTTCACCAAAGCCATCAGCAATCTGGACATAGTAAACCGCGGCGCCTATAAAGCCCAAAAAATATACCGGTCCAGCGGCATCGCCGCCTTTTTTCTTAACTACGGTTTTGTATTTCACGTTTTTCTTATTCTCTGCCATTGCGTCCCCCATGCCCGCCAAAGTTTTATTTATAAAATTTCGGCGAGTTTGCTCTAATTATCCCACCGATTCCTAATGTGCGCTATAATTTGCTCAAGAAAGAATATTATGTCGAAGCCTGGTGAGCGAATATGGCCGGAAGAAGGTAAACAACCCACTTGGGATCTGGTAATTGAGGATGAAACCTTTACGCTTACTTGGGCCAATACTTGGATGCGCTTTCATCGGACTGGAGACCCGGAATTTGATGAAGGGCTTGAGACCTTTGATCATGTTCTTCACAACTGCGGTGTGGACGAAAAGGGTTACGCGACATTTAGAGTCTGGCCCTTTGAGCAACTCGACCCCGAGTGTAGGAGTTTTTTGTTGCAAAATGGGTTTTCCTACAGCGAAAACCCAATCCCCGAGGACTATATACTTGATCTCGTCGCTGCACAGGAGGCTGGGCGGATTCCAGACGCTATCGGTCCCGACTTTGGCCGACCTTCCCCGACCATCCCCCAAAGCCAAGAAACCCCCTGACGGGCCTTGCCCCTTACCTTTTCAGGGTGAAAGTAGTCTGCAGTCAGATTACGAAAACACCTGCAAAAGGTGTGTGGGTTAAGAATTTCGATGAAGTACAATGGCTGTATGGTAGTCGCGGTTTTGGGTACCGGGATGGTCGGGCAGGCTCATGCTGAGCGAATGGCCGAGTTGGGGCACGAGGTGACTATCGGAACCCGTAGTGTGAAAAAGGCGCTGGCCCGTATGGAGCCGGGCAGGATGACCGAGCCTTTCGGGGTTTGGGCTAAAAAACACAAAACAGTGAAAGTAGCTGCTTTCTCAGATGCCGCCAGACACAGCGAGCATATTATCAATGCCTTAAGCGGCCAAGCCGCTTTAAAAGTTCTGAAGTCTTTACGCTCCGAGCTGGCTGGTAAAGTGCTGGTTGATATATCCAATCCCTTGGATTTTTCGTCCGGCGAGCTTAAACTCTTTTTCGTTAATGACGATTCACTAGGCGAACAGATTCAAAAAGCCTTGCCCGCTACTTATGTCGTCAAGGCCTTCAATACCATGAACGCTACTGTCCAGGTAAATCCCAAAAGCGTAGCCAGCGGCGATCATCATCTGTTCGTTGCTGGAAACGACAAGAAAGCCAAAGCTGAGGTAGCCAAACTGGCTAAAAGCTACGGCTGGAAGAACATCGTAGATCTTGGCGATATCAAATCGGCCCGTGGTATGGAAATGATCTTGCCTATCTGGGTTAATCTGTTCGGTATCATGGGAACCGCCCAGTTCAATTTCAAAATCGTTGAATAAATAGAAAACCGACAAGCACGTAGTAGGGGGAGGGCAGCGGCGGGGGCACCGCTGCCCTCAGGGGTAGAACTCGCTAGAAGCTGACCTCGATCTTTGCCTTCCGGCGGTTGCTCTTCTTGCCGGAGCGGTGGGCGATCATGTGCACGATCACAAGGATCACGCTGACCAGCAGACTGCAGACGGCTCCAATGCCGGCGAGCGTGGATCCGATCTTCACACGCTCCATGTCGAGATCTGTCGACCTTCTGCCTTCGTTCACTTCTTTGTTCACCTCCTCCGGTGAACTCGCGGGTAAACTCGTGCTTGTCGGCGGCTAGGTTCGCGCTTAGCGCAAACTCACAGCTTATCCATATTATAACATAAGAGGTTTACTTTGTCGATAGTTTTGGTCTATGACTCCAAAAGCCACAATTGTTTATGGATTTTGGAGTCAGCCTCGTCCTCCGCAGATGCGGAAGACGAGGCAGCCCCTTGTGTCATGGTTTTGCGACTAGGTCACTGGGTCAGTTCCCAGTGATCCACGGCCTTCTCGCCGAGCTCGTGGTCGTCCAGCTCGTCGAGTCCGGAGATCCCGATCCCGCCGACGACACCGTGGCCGTCGGAGAAAACAGCGACACCCCCGGCCCACGAGCAGAAGAACGGCGAGACCAGCCGGCGGTTGTCGTCGGCGCGGTGGTCGTGCGCCTCTCCGCGCACCCACTCGCCGCCCTTCTCGACGTGCGAGAAGAGCACAGTGTCCCGCTCGTAGAGAGCGGCGGTCTTGCCCTTGCAGATGGCCACGTCGAAGGTGTGCGGCAGTGCGCCGTCCATGCGGATGGCCGACAGTACATTGCCGCGGACGTCGACGACTGCGACCGAGACCGACTTGACCTCGAGCCTTCTCACCGTGTCCTTGACGTAGTCCACGATGACAACCGCGTCCTCCTCGGTGAGGGACTTCAGGTCGCGCATGACGGTTCTCCTTTCTGTCGATGATGACCGTCGAACTAATGGTTAACTTAAAACCAGCAGTTCGGCGGCCATCAAAAAAAGGAGTAAATTAAGGGGCAATCCACCTCAGTGAATCGATCATACAATACCATAAAATCTATAATATATCAATATCGCACTCTGTACGGGTAAACGCTATTGCTTAATTATAGTAAAAGTGGTATAATTAGCGTTACCATCAGCTGAGAAGTTCTCTAGCGGGTGGAGTACACCGTCATCGAACAAGGAGGATGGAGTGAGCCTCAAGATGCTCACCATCGTCGTGCTGGCTGTCGGCGCGCTCATGGAGGCTGCGCTTTTGGCGAACAACCTCGCCAAAGTCGAGGGCGCCACCCTCAGCGACTTCAACATCTACCTGAGCCCTGAGACCTACGACTGGTTCACGTGGATCGCCAGCGGCCTGATCATTGCTGGCGTCGTGATCGCGATGATCTCCGGGAATTACTACACGTCGATCGCCGCCGGCTCCGTCGGCTTGGTGATCGGAGGGCTCTTCACGGGCCTCCTTCCGGGGTACCAGGCTCAGTGGTACGGCGTCTTCGCCCTCTGGGCAATCGTCGCTCCGCTGGTCGTCAGAGCCGTAGCGGACGGGAGTACGGGTGCCGGGGGTTCGTCCCCCGGCACCCAGTCGTCACACTGACCCTTTAAGGGGTCTTTTTTTAGCTTGAGCCTAGCCCACAAGCCCAAGGTAGAGTATAATCAAACAAGATATTTAAGGATTGTCAAATGCCTATCGAAATTGGCTTGCGAGCCGAAGGAGAACCTGGAATAGGTGCTATCTGGTTGGTATCTCCGGGATCGCCAAGGTACTTTACCAATGAATGTAATTACAGAAAACTTTATAGAGTTGCCTGTGTTACCGGTACTAATATCGGTATGTTTTTATTCCTGGATGAACTTAAAGTACCTTTTATGGGTGATCCTACGGAGTTTCTAAGGTCTAACATGTTAGATTCCATAGACAAGGCAGTAACAACGGTTATCAAACCTGGTGGGACTCATGAGCATGAGGGGGTTTTCGGGGCTGAAGGTAAAGTTGGTGAACCAGTTCTTCGACACATACAGCCGGAGCTAAATTAAGATGCCATCAAGGCCCGAAGACAAGATTTTAGCCGACTTGGGCAAAGACCTCGAAGTTACCTATGAGCCGGTACCAGTTGGGGCCGACGGGGAGTGGTGTGCGGATTTTAATACCCAGCACGGCGAAGGGCAGATGCTTACTACCGTCTGGGCCGCCACATGTCATTACGAGATGCTGGATGTTCATATGCTCCCAATTACCTGCCATAAGACTTACGCCAAAAGATTCATAGATCGCAAGACTCGCGAGCCAGTAGCTGTAAGAGGTCTAGTTACCCGGGTTCTGATACGTCAGGATGTTGATGACCCAAGCAGTTCTAGCCCTTATATCGGACTACTGAGGCCAGAAAACGCTATAACTAAGGAGCCGATCTATTATCATCCTGATCAGGAATACATACTGTCAATTGAAAATTGCGCCGAGTTAGTTCTTACCCGCTACAACCCACCCCCAAATCCTACTGGCTAGGCTAGACCTATTTAAGTCTGGAAGTTGGGAGCCGGGCGATGCAGACTTAATTTGCCCAAGCCGGCAAAAAGTCGGCGCTTTTTCTTGGGTTGTTTGCTGCCAAAGGCCGGATAAACTACATCCACACCAAGAACCCTGGACACACCAACCGCTGTGGGATTACTCTCATTGTCATCCAAGGTATACGCCTCACCAATTTCCAGTGGTAGTCTTAACCCTCGGTGCGCATAGGTGTTATTGGTAACAAGAAAGTCTTCTCCATAACGCTTTAGGCTATTAAAAATAAATTGCTGGATGTAACGTTCTCCATCGCCGTCGCCGCTTAACACACCCCAGCGCAGCTCCCTGGCATACAGAACTCTATTGAATGGGAATTCATCCCCAAAAGACTGCATCTCCCAACCGATATCCGGATTGCCAAGGTTTTGCCTCCAGTACTCGACAAAGGGAGCAGTGATAGGTGAGAAGATAGGCTGTCCAGGTAGAACTTCTTCAAGAAATTTTACAATTGTCTCGTTATCGGTAATTACGACTGAACCGTCACCCATCTGTTCCTCTGGCGGTCCGAATGGCACCCCACGCGGATATTTTACCTCTGTGTAACTGCCGGCGTATATGTCTTTAGCGGCATCTTCGAGGGCTTGGACTGATTTTAAGTATTTTTTATCATCGGAACGTATCTCCGGCATATAGTCCGTACTTCCTAAGGGTATGTCGAAAATATCTACCCCGTCCCAGTAAGCAGGAGATAGTACAGCTGGTCGGACACGCGATTCACCACTCATAACCATATTTTAAAACAAATCAACTCCTCTGTCAAAAACTCAAACCTAGCCCCAACTAAGTTATAATTCTAAGCAGTGAATAGGGTGGTGAAAACAAAACAAGAAGGGTTTCATCATATCGGGCTACTACTGGTAGTAGCGGTACTAGTGATTATTGGCTTGGTAGGCTGGCGGGTCTTTTCGCATCAAAAATCGGGTAGTGGGGCGCCTTCAGAGATCTTAAATAGCGCCGACTCGGCCGAGGAAAAAGCCGTAGCGGCCGGTAAATATCTTAGTCGCAACAAGTGTGAGGGTACCAAGAAGCTGACGTTGACCCATCTGCCAATGAAAGAAGAAGACTTTACCATCTTGATACCTTACGGCTTGACGGTCGGCGGGCACGTTACCCCAATTGACCACCAATACTTCTCCCCGGCTGACTACAAATCTCCCCGCGACGCCTACCCAGTCTATGCCATGGCAGACGCTGTCGTTACTGAAATCCAACCGCGGACCACTGGGCGGGGCACCGAATACCGGATGGTTTTCACGCATTCCTGCACCTCGCTTTATTACTACGACTTGGTGACTTCTCTGACCGGTAAAGTAAAAGAGGCTTATGATAAAAACCCCAATGACATAAACTTGCCGATTAAAGCCGGTGAACAAATTGGCAAAATCGGCGGGCAGACGCTAGATTTCGCGGTCTGGGACACTAGCAAAGCTTTGACCGGTTTTGTGAACCCGGCTAGCTACGACGGTGAAGCCTGGAAGATTTACACCGCTGATCCTTATCCGTTCTACACTCCAGCGCTACGCCAACTTTTGATAGAGCGGAATCCGCGGACAGCCGAGCCGATAGCCGGCAAGATTGACTACGACGTCGATGGCAAACTAATCGGCAATTGGTTTGAAAAAGGCACAGGCGGCTACCGTGATTTTAAGAACGCGGCTATGGAATATTGGGGTGGGCATTTATCAATCGCGCCCGATATGTATGATCCATCGGTCATTGTGATATCCATCGGTAACTACGACAGCTATCCTAAATATGGGCCGAATCTGGATACCACTACTACTGACGGCAGCGATGCCCGCCAATATTACGCTAGAGCCGGTGGTCCGGACCCGGCCACCATTGACCAGACCAGTGGCTTAGTTAGATATGAGCTGGTTCAGAGGAAGTACATCACTCCGATTGGTGAGACCTGGAACAATATGAGCCTGATTAAAGGGCCAAAAGCAGTCAACACTAGCAGTGCAGTTATCGGCACCGTCTTGCTGCAGATGACTGGGCCGCGGACCCTAAAGGTCGAGGTCTTTCCCGGCAAAACCGCTGGGCTGGTCGATGCTTTCGGTGCCCAAGCCAAAACCTACGAACGCTAGTTGTATTTTAGGATACCGATGACGATCACCGTCTCGATTATCAAATATAGGAAGTAAGCCAAAATCACCGGCTTGAGCTTCTTGCGTAGCCCATAAATCAGCCACACCACGCTGGAGGCGGCAAAATAGGCCCAGGTCAGGACCGAAACACCGTCGGCGTCCTTTTTGCTGTAGATCAGATAGGCTTGGGGGATTTCGAACAGCGGAGTGGTAAAGACAAAGAAATAAAGTAGAACATCCCAAGCGTCGTTGCTTAGATTATTTTTTTTCTTGTGTTTGTGTACGTGATGAAGCACTAGCCTTATTGTAGCAGTGATCGAATTCCAAACCATACAATATAATTGACAAAAGCTATAATTTAGAGTATATTCATCCTAAAGGGTAAGGCACATTATCGTGTCTTTCAGAGTGAAATAGCATTAACCAAGCCAGCATCTGGCTGCAAATTGACTATGGAGTTAGCGAAACAATGAGTAAACTTATCAACAAATTTACCGTCGGTGGAGTATTAATCGTTGCCATTCTCTTGAGTTTGGCAATTCCTAAACTAACCGCCCAAGACGAGCCCGGAGTAACCTTGAGCACCTCTGTTACACGAGGTCTGCAGGGCCTGGCCGGACCGCAAGGACCTGCTGGTTCGCAAGGACCGCAAGGTATCGCTGGAGTAATCGGTCTAACCGGTTCTCGAGGCTTACAGGGTCTAACCGGCCTAACTGGCTTGACCGGTTCGGAAGGTGACATGGGTCCCGA
>Ga0209542_10001343_pt1 | contig 57875 bp, 53 predicted proteins | sample RifCSPhighO2_01_FD_184028 | JGI IMG/M metagenome (GOLD analysis project Ga0209542, IMG submission 184028) | Soil microbial communities from Rifle, Colorado - Rifle CSP2_plank highO2_0.1 (SPAdes) (version 2) | ecosystem: Environmental > Terrestrial > Deep subsurface > Rock core/Sediment ...
CCTGGGAGAGAGCCGGTTCCAACAGTCGTCCCAGAAAGAGTCAGCGATCCCCAGAGATTGGGTTGAGCGTAGCTTCCTGTTCCAATAACATTCATCCAGTCGAATTGTTTGATCACTCCCCCATCTCTGTCGTTGTTTGCAAGCAGAAGACCGAGGATTTTGTTTGCGGACGGGATTGTTGAGATTGTTGACCATGGGATTTTGATTTCCATGGTGTAGCCTCCTGTTTTGGTAAGAGTTCTTGAGGTAATGGTTGAGGGAGAGACAATGTTATTGATATTGGCGAATAGAGCAAAATCATTGGCGTCCATTGTGGTGGATTTGTTGTTTTGAGTGTCGAGATAAATTTCTGCTCCATCATCTTGCCAGAGCCCCCCGTTGACAGCTTCAAGCTGTGAGTCGGTGACGTCATAGGCAAAGTAGAGATTCGTGTTATCCCAGAGAGTTGAGGCTTTGACTGTGTTGTTGCTACCGGAGAATGTCACTGAATTAGCCAAAGACCAGACTGAATCTGAAAGAGAGCCGTCTATTGTTATGGGAGTTAGAGTGTTTTTGGCTGTAATTGAGCCAGAGGTGGTTTGAATGGGAGTAGGTGTTGGCGTTGGCGTGGGAGTTGGGGTTGGAGAAGGCGTTGGCGTAGGTGTTGGTGTAGGAGTCGGAGTTGGAGTTGGAGTTGGCGTGGGGGTGGTTCCCCCAGTTCTGCATTCCGCGGGAATCGCTCCGAATATTTGTTCCATTTGCTGGGTGACGGAATTTCCCGCTCCGCCGAACATTGCGTCCGCGTTCCTGCCGGAAGCAATCACGGCCGCTCTGATTCTTGCATCCATTGGCCATGGCCAGAGAGGTGTGTTGGTTAGAGTTCCATTTACGTATTGCTTGCAGACTCTCGCACCTTGTGTGCCGGCGCCGTTCCAGATGTTGGGAGCCGCGCCGACCGAGCTAACGAAGGAGTTGTTTGATTGAGTCCAATCGCCAGAGATTGATGGCGATGCTGATGAAATCGTAGTGACGTTCGTCAAGTACGCGTATGTGCGGCCGCCCTGATAGTTATCACCAATAAACGGTGCGACACCGGTGTGAGATCCTGGCTGGATATACATCACTAGGTTTTTGAAATCTAAACAGTCCTGATCGTACCATCCGTGAGCTGCGGCATAGGCATTTAGGGTATCCGCGTTATCTGATGCCTTAATGTACCCAATCGAACCGTAATTTCTATGATTAATGCAATGAGTGCCCCCGTCATTGATCTGATCGCCGGAGAAAAGTCCGTAATCCTCTACCGGGCTAGTGGAAGTTTTGTCCCAATTCCCTATGAGATTTTCATAGAGAGCGTTGCGGGAATTATACATATTTGAAATGACCATCTTTGGCCCGCCAGGCGATGACCATGTATTTGCAGAAAATTGGCCCCAAAAGCGCCTGACTGTAACTGAACCGTTAGCGCCGTTGTTATACACCTCAAAGATTTTTCTTGCATTGCCGAACCCAGCAATGTCCTCAAAAACATTGTTGTAGTTGTTGCTGCCGCCAAGCTGATAAATTACTGAATTAAGGTTGACACCCGCGTCCCAGCCCACAATTCGACGGAATGTATTGTTGTTTGCATTTGAGTAAACTTCCACGACCGCGCTTGTGCCGTTATAAGCATTGACGCCTTCGACAACCCACCAGGAATTATTGTTAAATCTAAGCGGGATGGAAGAATTTTGCCCATTAATCCACACTCCGCCATCATTGAGTGCACTAATAGTGATCGGATTTCCTGATGATCCACTCAAGCCAGACGGCGGGGTAATCATCGAGCTGCCTCCGGTGTAAGTTCCATCCAACAAACAAAGAGTGCTCCCAGGTCCTGCCACCGGCCAGAAGTTGGCAATCTGGAACGGCGAGGATTGCGAAAGGCCATTGCCTCCTCCGGAAGGCGAGGCGTAGTGGGTGCAGGATGCGGTTGCGGCCAAACCTTTTTCAAACTCCCCCGACCTATTCGCGACAAACAAAACTCCGGCGGCGATGCCAGCGACAAGGCCGATCGCAAGCCAGGCATGCCAGGAGCGCACGCGGGTTTTGCCGACAACGATGAAATCTTTCTTTAGAGCTTCCAATGCTTTTTCAACGCGATGGTTTGTGTTTGGCATGGTGTTTATTTATTAATAATTTACTTATTACGGAACCAGCGAATACGTTTGATAATTATCGAATTCCGTCCATACTCTTCCCTTGCCCCAGACTTCCGTTCCGATATATACTCCCTGCAACTTTATATCTTTCCAGGAGGCCGGCGGATCGCTCCATACATAATTTTGATAAAGTCGCGTCCATGGAATATCAAAATCTTGAAATGCGCCACCTGGAGACAAAGAGGGCGAATTATAATCGATTGCAGATGAAAGTTTGGGCCCGTTAAAATAGATGGAATCAACATTTTTATAACTAGTCCGCCTATCAAAAATATTATCTGGGTCGCAAATTCCTTTGCATAAATCAAAATTGTCAGTATTCCAAAGATTTACTTCAACGAAATGCGTCCTCCCGTTCCAAGTCGCTACCGCGCCTATCATCACTCTATTTTTAGCAAGTCCATTGGACGGATCGCTTAACTGATCCTGCGCCATTAGCTTCAGGCGAAAAGACGAGTGAACATCCTGATCTAAAGTTGGGAAAGCGATCTTATTTACATCCCACGAATCAGTAAAGCCAAAAAATGTATATTTATCGCGGTATAAATCAAAGCTGACCTTATCAACAACCCAGCCAATTTGATAAGTGCCGTCGCCCTTATCATTAAAGGCAAATTTAGCGACTTTTCCGTCGGGTAAAAAACTATTTAGAGCGCCTCCTTCAAAATTTACATCTTCGTTTGTAGTTCCGAAAACCCATCGGTTAATAGGTTGCGTACCGGAGCAATCCTGACCGGCTTGCGGAGTTATATATGTCGAGTAACACTCTTTTTTGACCAATGGATCCCATGTAAAAACTTTTTTCTTTGACGAAAGCGGCATGACTGCGGTTTTGGGCGACATGGCCGAAGATGCCTGCGCCTCATTAAAAATAAAAATTATCTCTTTTTCGGAAAGCGCGCGGTCATAAATCCTTATATCGTCGATTAATCCTTTAAAAAATCTGTCGGATTCGGCCTGCCCGCCGATTTGTACCGGAAAATCATTATCCCTTAAACTTGAACCGACTTCAACTTCGTTCACTAAGACCCCGTTTAAAAACATCCACATTCTTCCCAGGGTTTTATCATACGCAACCGTAACAAAATACCAGTTATTTTGATCTATCGCATGGCTGACTAATTTTAACGATCCGTCCGGTTTATACAAACTAAATGCCACGGCACCGCAATCAACGGTCAAACCATTAATCCAGCCTAATCGTCCGATGATATATCCGTTCTTCCCGCACCCCTGCTGGTTAAACCAGGCAGTTATTGTAAAACTTTTAGCTTGTCCGCCGCCGCGCAATATATAACGAAGCTTGGAGCCGCTATTATTGCTGTTGTTTATGTCTATCCTATCGCTAGTGCCGTTAAATTGAAAAGCATTTCCTATTTTCCCAGAAACTATTGCGGAATTACCGACTATTGTGCCTATATTTTCTTGTAATGAATCAGATAACTTTTTATTCAGATTGCTTTCGAATTTCCACTCGCTTACCAAACTGGCGTCAATTTTGAAACTTAACGGCGAACCCGCAACCAATGGATTATATCCTCCATTCAAATCAATGGCATAAACATAGAGTTGATGAGTTTTAGCATCACGATAAACATTCGGAATTGTAAAATTAAAACCATGATTTCCTGAATATCCTGTCGCGGAATTGACGTCTAAGCGAGGTTTATCAGCCACGGCGCTGCCGATAAACGCGCCGCCTTGATCAACGGGTTTGTCCAAGTAAAAATGAACGCTGACGGACAAAGGCTGCGAATCAATATCCAAAGCCCAGCCGGAAGCGACTCCGCCGCTGGAAATGCCTTCAAAATTACCGACAGGAATGCGATTATTTATGGAAAAAGTTTTCGGAGAACCGCCGAGTAGCGGATTTGACCCGCCCACTGGATCAATTGCATAAACATAGAGTTGATGAGTTTTGGCGTCTCGATAAACATTCGGAATTGTAAAACTGAATCTGTGATTTCCAGAGTAGCCGATAGAATTTACATCCGAGCTTGGCATATTCGCAGAAACGCTTCCAGCAAATTCTCCTCCTTGCCCGACAGGAGCATCTATATAAAAATGAACGTCAATTGATTGATTAACAACATCCTGATCCAGCGTCCAGCCATAAGCCAACCCTGTCGCAGTAATATTTTCAAAGGCGCCAATGGGCGCGAGCGAAGCCGCCATCCCAGCCCCAAATTCCCCAGAACGGTTCGCAACGAATAAAATCCCTGCGGAAATTCCAACCGCGATGCCAATCGCTAGCCACGCATGCCAAGAACGGACTCTGGTTTTGCCGACGACAACGAATTCGCGCTCAAGCGACTTTAAAGTATTTTGGACTAATTTGCCGTTGGAATTTTTCATAATTTTTTATTTAGTAATTGTAATGGTTTTAATACGTCGAACCGACTGACTACGCCAATGACTTTTTTATCTTTATCAATTACTGGGATGGGATTTACTCTATGGTGCTCTCGAAATGTTTTAATCATCTCTTCAAACGAAGCTTCCGGCGCGAGCGTCAGCGGATCATTATTCATCACGTCCTTTACTTTTAGCGCGGATACTTCCTTAACTTCTTTTTGAAATTCTGCACTGTCTTGCTTTAAAACTTTCAAATTTTCTAAAATCTTCTGAAAAGTCGGCAGATGGATAGAAGAGCTTTTTTCAATCAAATTGTATTCCGTTAAAATTCCGACGAGCTTATTTTCTTTATCCACTACCGGCACGCCGTCAAAATTATGCTCCATAATAATTTGGGCAGCTTTTAATAGGGGTGTGTCAGGTTGCACGCTTACTACTTCTTTCACCATTACATCTTTAACAAAAATGTCAGTCATACGAATACTGGCGAAGAAATTATGCCAACTAGCAAAATTGAAAAGATGGACATTGAAGCAAGTTCCAAAGAAATAAATCCGCCTTTTCTGCTTGCTGATTTCTTTCTTCTGTCCCTGCGACCTATTGTTGCAAGTTCCGGAAAGCTAAACTTATCCCAGATTACGCCGAGAAATAGCATGGCCGAGACAAAGCCGAGCGCAAAAAGCGAAAACGCGGGTGCGGCCGCTATTGTGTTTGCCATGCTGTCAAATGCAAGCGACGAGATATTGCCCATCGAGATTGCGGCTTGAGCCACGACCATTTTTGCCGGGATTACGAGAGCGATTATAAAAGTCACAAACGAAAACGCGACTACAGTTTGCGTGTCAGCATATCCTCCCCCCTTTTTACTTTTCCTCATTTTTGTTTTTCTCATATTATTTATAATTTGTTAAAAATAAAAAAACCGGCATCCCGTCTTGGCGGGATTACCGATTCAATTCTCTTAATCTAAGTATATGTTTTCTTAAATTAAATTACTTGTGGATAAAGACACAAATAGTCCAACTGGCACAGCCATTAATTTTCGTTAAGCCGAAACCTTGATAAGGTATACTATCTACCCTTACGATTCAATACTTTTTTTACAGCTATTTTTATAGAATTGGCCCCCATGCCAAAAGCCTCCACGAGTTCATTTGGATTGCCTGATTCGCCGAAACGATTTTGAACTCCGACAAATTCCATCGGAACGGGATAGTTTTTTGCGAGGACTTCAGCAACTGCCGAACCCAATCCGCCGGTTATTTGATGCTCTTCTACAGTTACTATAGCCCCTGCGTCTTTCGCAACTTCCAAAATCAATTTCTCGTCCAAAGGTTTTACGGTATGGCAGTTTAGAACGACGACTCCAACTCCCTCTTTTTCAAGATCCTCGGCCGCGAGAATCGCATTATGAATAAGGGGACCACATGCGATTATCGCAACATCTGGTTTTTTATTTTTAGATTCAAAAAATATTTCAGCTTTTCCGATTTTAAACGGAGTCTCTGGAGTAGTACAGATGGGGGTTTTCTCTCTGGTGAATCTTAAATAGACAGGTCCATCAAATTCGGCGGCGGCAAGCGTCGCTTTTTTCGCTTCCTCGGTATCACACGGCGCGATCACTGTCATATTCGGAATCACGCGCATGATTGCGATGTCCTCAATCGCTTGGTGCGTCGCGCCGTCCGGACCGACGGAAACTCCGGCGTGCGATCCTGCGATTTTCACTGGAACGTTGTTATAACAAATTGTTGTTCGGATCTGTTCCCAATTTCGTCCTGGAGAAAACATCGCGTAGCTTGAAATAAATGGGATCTTTCCGTAGTTCGCAAGGCCGGCGGCAATTGCCGCCATATTCTGCTCGGCTACGCCCATTTGAATAAATCTTTGCGGAAATTTCTTGGCAAAGAGATGCATTTGTGTTGATTCCGTCAGATCAGCGCAAAGCGCGACAACTTTTTCGTTCTTCTCCCCCGCTTCAAGCAATCCCTCGCCATATCCCTTCCGCGTCGGCGCCTGCTCAACAGTTTTTGGATCTAATATATTATTCGCTAGTTTTAAGTTTGGATTTATGGGCATGTCATTTCAAAAATTTTATCGTTGAAACAATCTCATTAAAAGTATTGATAATTTCTTTGCCAGACTTCAATGGTGTTCCATTCTCATTGGTTACCAAAGTTACTATAGATATATAAAAATCTTCGCTTAGTGCTTTCAAAAAATAAGCCGTGAGTTGTTGCTGTTTATCCAATTGCAGTTGCCCAGTACGAATTTCTCTGACATATTTTAGGCCGAATTTATTTTCTAATTCCTTACATTCAACTACATGTGTTCCGATGGGGCACCCACTGTATGGTTCTGCGCCTACTCCCCAATAAGAATAATAAATATCAATTCCAACTTCTAGGTTATTAGGATCAGTCAAAGCATAAATTGTTTCCACTTGCCTTTCTTTTTTTTCGAGCATCCAGGTTTCGGGGTATTTCACCTCAAACCCGTATTTTTCGTTGCGGTAGGTTTTCCAATTAATATCGGCAATATCGAAGTTCGACTTCGATAGATCGGGGCAATCCGCAAATTCGCAATTTGGGCCGATTCGGCCTACGGCCGAGCCATCGGGGCAGAGTTTGGCCTCTTGAGTACAGGCGATTTGTTGGGGCACGCTTGCAAAATAATATCTATATGCAAATGCGGAAAATCCCGCAAACGCCAAAAGCCCAATCCAGAAAAATATGGTCGCGTGGTGATGAGTGAATTTCATTTCGGTTCTTCGGAAGAATTCTTTTTTATATTCGTAACAATCCTTAAAAGAAGAAAAGCTAATATTGCTACGACTACCCCAAGAATCGTCTGGAGAAGATACGGGGAACGCTCGGAAAGCGGAGGCGGAGGTGGCACTTTTTCAACAAACGCTGGATTTTTTCCAACAGTCGCCACTTTGACTTGGTTCAAACCATTCAAATCAACATACTTTGAAATACTTTCGATATCATATTGCGGTCTTTTGGCATCTTTATTCCCGAGATAAAGGTAATATTCTTTCGAAGGATTGAAGTTGAATAGAATTCTTCGGACAAGTCCTGTTATTTTTGCGCCGGAAATTTCTATCGGCCTATCATCGCGGTTTAAGATAGAAATCTTCAGATAGCGCTTATTGGATTCGGGATAAGAAAATTCCAAATTGGATCCGATAAATTTTAGAGTATTTACTGAAAAAATATACGCATAACCGATTGCCCTCCAACTAATTTTATCATCACTTTCATAAATCTGGACAGCCCTGCTAAAATTGTCGCTTGTTGTTTCGATCGCAACCTTGCCATGCGGTATCCCGTTCGCGCTTAAGTCCAATATAACGTCCGTTGCCTTATCTGTTGAATTCTGAAGTATTTCAACGGCTGGCAAATAGGAAATATCGCGAGCAGAAACCGAAACTTGCGTTGAAACAATCCCACCTGAAATCTTAAGTGGAGTTTCTCCTTGGTTCAATATAGTCACGCGCAAGTATCTGAAGGTTCCTTCAGGATAATAGACAGTCGTATCGCGAACTGATACCGGCTTAATATCACGAACAGTGTAATCGAAAATCTGTCCGCGTGGATTCAAAGTTCTCCATACGGATTGGTCATTTGATCCTTCAATTTCGACAATTCTTCTGAAGTTTTCAGAGCCAGTCTGGATTGTAACAGAATTATGGAATTCTCCCTTCGCACCTACATCCAAAATAAAAGAGGACGACTGATCGCTCGAAGACAAATTAAACATCCTCGAAGCAATATTGCGAATCGAACTCTGTTCTTTTTCGATTGCAACCATATATGAAACTTCCCCATCTTGATTTATAATACGCAGATCAGAAAGATCAGATTTTAGGTACGAAAATATCGACGATGGCAATTCAAGAGTTACAAATCCTGAAACGGAACCTCCTAGAATTCGCGCTCTATATTCCCAATCCGCAGTGGAAAAATCAGCGAAAGCGGGCTCAACCAAAAACAACATTAATAAAAGCGATGAGCCTATAAAACTTTTCTTGATCATATAGTTAATTTTTGAGATGCTCCTTCAAGTCGGGATCTAAACTTAAAATATAGATAGGAAGCTAAGAGTAAAATAACGCCCAGCACCATGAAGGACATTATTCGAAGCGGAGGCGAGAGAACAGTCAAATCGACTAAGAATACCTTGCCAATCGTAATGCCAAATAATATAAGAGCCGTCCAACGCAGATAAGCGCTTCTCTTCATTATTCCTAAAGTTATCAGAAGTATCGCATATAAAGTCCAAAAAACTGATATTGTCGCGTTTTTCCGGTTTGTTACCGATTTATGCTGTTCGGTCAACTGATTTTGATATACGTTATAGGAATCGTTGTAATAATTCCCTGGCACGAAAGATTGCTCCTGTTTAGATCTCATATCATTATTTAGGCTGTAAAGTTTTGCTTCGAAAAAATACGAAATCTCCGAAGTGATCGCTATAAGGATCAGCAAATTTAAAACGGTTGCGAGAAAAAATTGCGTTCCTTTTTCAAATTGAGTGAATTTTTCTCTATTTTGAATAGCAATATAAGCCATAAGGCTCGAACCTAAAATAATCATCAGGTAGGTAAAGAATCGCTTATTAAAGAAAATTATAAATGAATTTAGTTGTAGGTTAAGGCTGTCATACGCAAAAAGGCGAATCAGGGAAATAATTAAGACGCCGAGTGAAAAAATCCGCATGCCCTCGTTCCTGAGGTATGCTCCCAGCGCAAATAAGAGCGCGGCTTCTATTGCCCATGCAATGGTAATTGCATTTTGCTTAAGCTCGAGAGGAATCGCGATCGTCAGAAAGACAACAGCGATTGCGCCCAAGAACAATGTTAATTTCTTATCTTCCGATCTCAAATTAGATGCAATGTAGGCAAGCAAAATATAGAATGCTCCCAATATAACCGCTATAAAGCCGAGCGACAATTCATATTTCGCCTGCAGAAGAAAATAGAGCCATCCAAAATACCAAGCCGGATTGGTTGTTAATATGAATAAATCGTTCGAATCGGCGAGTTTCTTGTTGGCTATATTGGCGATAACCCCAGCCAAAGCATAAATGACATAAAATGCCGAAAGAACGAAAATCGCAAAAAAGAGCTTTTCCGTTTTATAATAGGATCCATACCATGAGATGAAGTTTAGGATGGTCAGCACAAATCCCAGCTGGATTAACGCATGCCATTTCTTGAAAAACGCGACGGCAAGCACCGTAAGATTTAATATAGCGAGATACATGAAAAATCCGAAATCATTGGAAACGCCGGTTGAAAGCAGAAAAGGAGTTAGAAAACCGCCGAAAATCGATATCGCCGAAATTGGTATCGCGTCTACCCAAACCGCTAGAACAACTCCGAATAGCGTGATTAGAGACATAAATCCAAAAGCCGTTCCCTGTCCGATGAAATCGTAATACCAAAAAGCGCCGTAAGTTGAAAGGTATAAAAGCCCGAGGCCCCCGCCGGACAAAATGAAAGAATATTTTACAAGACGCGGCCTCAAATATTCCCCGAGGAATATCAGTAAAACCCCTCCTACAACTCCCATCGCAACTCTGCCTGCAGGGCCAATTAAACCATTCTCAAAAGCATATTTGAGAAAGAAGCTTGTACCGAAAAGAATGGCGACAACACCAACAATTCCCAAAATCCATCGTCCGATGTAACTTTCCACATCCCCTTTGGGAATCTGAGGCGACGACGAAGGTATATATTTTTCTGGCTGGGGAGGCTTTTCTTGCCCAGGCATTACATCCTGCCTAATATTTAGGACACGCTCAATAGCAGAAAGTCGATTTTCCAGATCTCCAAGTCTCTTATCGTCCATTGATGTATTATGAAATGAATCAAATTAATAAGCAAATCTAAAAACTACCGACCGATTTTTCCGGGCAAGCTTATTTGAGAAACTGGTGATGCGGGCATTTGCACCGAAACAGTAGCCATTTTACTGGTGCTCACTTGTGATTTTGCCGCCGAGCGTTCTCAATTCGTTCAAGAATTTCACCGCCTGTTCTTTATTTGGCGGGATTCCGTGCCACCTGTAATCAAACTCTATTTCTTTAATGCCCTTCCCAGGAATCGTGTGCGCGATAATCATGGTCGGCTTTTCGTAAATCGCTTTCGCCTCTTCAACCGCGTTAACGATTTCCTCGAAATTATGCCCGTCGATTTCCAAAACGTGCCAGTTAAACGCCTCATATTTCGCACGAAGAGATTCAAGCGGCATTATATCTTCCGTCATCCCGTCGATCTGAATATTATTCCTGTCGATAATTCCGGTTAAATTCGAAAGTTTATTTTTCCCCGCGAACATTGCGGATTCCCAAATAATCCCGCAATCCTGTTCTCCATCGCCCATAAAACAATACGTGCGAAATTTTTTATTATCCATTCTCGCGCCATATGCTATTCCAACCGCTTGCCCAAACCCAGATCCGAGCGGACCAGAAGTTATTTCAATCCCCGGAAGCGCTCCCCTATGGGGATGCCCCTGCAAACGCGTCCCAAATTTTCGGAGAGTTTTCAGCTCCTCTATTGGAAAATACCCTGCGTGCGCGAGCGTTGCGTATTGCACAGGGCAAATGTGCCCATTCGAAAGTACCAAGCGATCCCGCTCTTCCAATAAGGGATTTCTCGGGTCGTGATTTAAAATATGAAAATAAAAAGCCGTAAAAATGTCGGCCATTCCCAACGGCCCCGCCGTATGCCCAGATCCAGCCTCAACGAGCATCTCAATAATCGACTCGCGAATATCATTCGCCTTTTTTTCTAAAAATTTGATTTTATCGTCGTGGAGATGCGACATAGCTCAATTATAATCACTTTCTCCTTTTTTAATAAATATATCAACTACATCTATCTCTGCTTTTCCTAAAATAAAAAGAATTCGCCATCTACCGACGCGGATTCTATATCCAGCGGTATGGCCTTCTAATTTTTTCGTATTCGTGGGAAATGCTCCTTTTTGCAAAATATTGATAGCTATTCTTATTCTCTTTTGGTCTTTTTTGCTAGCAGATTCAAAGCCCTTAATGGCTCTGGGCCTAAAGAAAATCTCTGCCATAAAAATTACAAACTTGAAAATTTAATCCTCTTTTTGTTCTTGGGATCTCGTAGTGCCTCTTTTAATCTTGCGGAATCCTCTGCGTCTTCCATTACCATCTCTAATCTCTGATATGTCTTCCAATCCAAAATGACATAGCGCGGGTTACCGCGTTCTTTTATTACAGCCGGCTTGCCGCTCTTTATTGCTTTTGAAATAGTAGCTAAAGTCATAATTCTATATTAAACGTTTTTAATCGAGAATTCAAACTGGAATTTTCTTTTACTTACCCGCCTGAATACGCTAACTTTTGACAGGTCGTCGTGGTAATGTAGCATATTTACTTTTCCAATAAGATCTCCCTGAAATGCCGCCTGCAATTGCCAAGATATAGGGCATAAAAAAACCCACCAAAAAAGGTAAGCCAGGGCCTTTAGAAATTGGGGATTGTGTAAAGTAATAAATAATTACGAGTCCCGCAAAATAACCAATGATACATCCAGAAACAATATAAGGCCAAGACCAAGGTTTTTCGTTATTAGACATTTTTTAAATTATTTATCGCTTCTTCTATATTTTTTGACCCGAAAATATAATTCGCGGAAACAAGGATGTTGGCACCGGCTTCAACGCACTTCTTTCCAGTTTCAAGATTAATTCCACCGTCTGCTTCAATTATAGCTTTTGGATGGGATTCGCGGATGTGCTTAATTTTATCCAAAATCTCTGTCTTAAATGCCTGTCCTGCGTGCCCAGGATAAACCGCAAGCGTTTGCACTAAATCCGCTTTCGCGCAAAAAGACTCCAATTTCCTCCAATCTGTCTCGGGACGTATTGCCACGCCGACTTCTTTTTTTTCTTCTTTGATTTTATTTAAAACAAATTCCGGGTCGTGCGCCGCCTCGGCATGGAAAATAATCCTATCCACTTTCGGTAAAACCCAATCTTGCCACCGTGTGTCCATATCAGCAATCATCAAATGCACTTCGATCAAAAGCGGCGTTTCGAGCGTTGATAAATCCGATGCATTATGCCAAAGCGTATTGAGAGTAAATGTTCCGTCCGCAATATCCAAATGCACCCATTTTGAAAAAGGCTCAACAAGCTTGATTTTACTTTTTACCTCTTCAAAACTCTCGGCGTTAATCGCTGGAATGACTTCAATCATTTTTTCTTTGAAATCACAGCTTTTATGAATTCTCTAAAAAGCGGATGGGGATTTAGCGGGCGAGATTTAAATTCCGGATGAAATTGCGTGCCAAGAAAAAATGGATGGTCTTTCAATTCTATAATTTCAACCAGCCCCGATTCCGTATTGATTCCGGATGTCACAAGTCCCTTTGATTCTAAAATACTTCGAAGCGCTTCGTTGAATTCGTAACGATGTCGATGCCGTTCATAAACTGTTCTTACTCCGTAAGCACGGCGCGCGATAGTTTTATCCTTGAGGCGGCAGGCATACGCTCCCAACCTCATCGTCCCCCCCATTTTCCCGGAAAAAACCTTCTCCTTCTGCTCCGCCATCAAATCAATCACGGGATATTTGGTCCTCGCGTTAACTTCCGTGGTATTCGCCCCCTTCATGCCCGCGACATTTCTCGCAAATTCTATCACCGCCAACTGCATCCCGTAGCAAAGGCCGAGGTACGGCTTTTTATTTTTTCTGGCGAAAGTTATTGCTTTTATTTTTCCTTCAATACCTCTTGATCCAAATCCTCCCGGGACTATTATTCCATCCAATTTTCCAAGCTCTTCTTTCATCCTCTCTGGATTTTTTTCATATGCTTCCGCGTCCAACCAAAAGATTTTTGGAATTCTCCCAAATTGCCACGAAGCATGTTTGATTGCCTCGATAACGGAAATGTACGAATCAGAGAGAGTAAATTTACCTGTTCCGAAATATTTTCCAACAATCCCAATGTTAACTTCCTTTTTTGAAAAAAGAGCTTTCCTGACCATTCTCGCCCATTCTTTCATATCGCGCTTCCCTTCTTTCATGTCGAATTTTTTCAAAATTTTAGCGCCGAGTTTTTCTTTTTCTAAATTAAGGGGCACCTGGTAAATATTTTCTATATCAGGAGCGGAGATAACATCCTCCGGATGCACGTTGCAAAACACGGAAAGTTTTTTCTTCCGCGGTTCGTCCAGGGGAACTTCGGCTCGGGCGATTATGAAGTCCGGCTGGATCCCCACGGAATTTAACGCGCGGACAGCGTGCTGCGTCGGTTTCGTTTTCATCTCTCCGATCTTTGTCGGTATCGGGAAATAGCTTATCAGCATGAATAAAACATCCTTCGGGGATTTCAGGTGCATCATCCGAGCCGCTTCTAAAAATAAAATGTTTTCGTATTCCCCCGCGGTCCCTCCGATCTCAACTAAAACAAAATCGGCCTTTGATTTCCTGGCCGCTAATTTTAGTCTCCTTATAACTTCTTCTGGGACATGCGGAACGATTTGAACGCAATCCCCGTTATATTTCAAAGCCCTCTCTTTCTCTATAACAGAAAGATAAACCGAACCGGAAGTCATGTAATTCTCCGAGAAAATGTTTTCGTCCAAAAATCTTTCGTAGTTTCCGATATCCTGGTCGGTTTCCATTCCGTCTTCAGTCACAAAAACTTCGCCGTGTTCGATTGGATTCATCGTGCCGGCGTCAACGTTAAGATACGGATCGATTTTTACGCAAGTTGTTTTATATCCCTTAGACTTTAAAATCCTCGCCGTTGAAGCCGATGCAATCCCTTTGCCGATGCCGGACATCACTCCGCCAATTACAAAAATAAACCTTGGGCTGGGCATAAAATATTTGACCTATTTTAGGATACCACCTACAGGTCTAGCTTTTCAATACGCCTTTGATGCCGTCCCCCGCCAAAAGGTGTGGACAAGAAAATTTCAACCGCTTTTTTGGCCTCCTCCTCGGAAATTAGCCGTGCACCTAACGATAAAACGTTGGAATCATTATCTTGCCGGGCCAGTTTAACCGTCTCGAGCCCGCTATCCGGCGAACCGCCGTAGTACACCTCCGCACGGACGTGTTTGAAGCGATTCGCCTCAATCGCCTCCCCCTGCCCCGAGCCGCCGATGACAATACCTCTAGAATTTTCCGGATCTTTGGAAACGGCTTCCGCCACGAGTTTAATAAAATCCGGATAATCGTCTTCGGGATCAAGTTTAAAGGCACCTTTATCCTCAACTTCGTGCCCTTTTTCTTTGAGATAAGCTATGAGTTTACTTTTCAACTCAAACCCCGCGTGATCCGATCCAATATAGATTTTCATAAACTATTTATACGCTCCACCACGCCAATCAATAACGTCGATGAAAATTGATGAGTTGTCAAAATTAAATTTTGCGATGATCCTAATCTCACCTTTTCTGATGCGATGGAATTCGTCCCATTTTTCCTTCATCTTTTTGATATCTATATTCACTTTCTCGCCTTGAAACTTTTTTATCGAAAGACTTAATAGTTCAAGAATGTCATCTTTTGGAATTCTATTTTGTTTTAAAAATTTCTCCGATCGCGCTGAAAAATCTATCCGCCACATTACAGTTCTACTTGATAGCTTCGCGAGGCTTTGCGTGAAGGCCATTTGTAGAGCTTGACGATATTTTTCTGTTCCGCTTCTGATACATAAGGGATTAAAAACGCGCCCAACTTTATCATCTGAGCATCCATAGCCTCTTTTACGCCTTCTTTAATCAAAAGTTTTATTTTTTTATCGTCTAATTTTAACGCCATATTTAGTTTATATCACAGCTTATAAAAGTTTTCAACTCAAACCCCGCGTGATCAGAACCAATATAGATTTTCATATCTGATTTACAAAAAAGGCCACAATATAATTTGCAAGATAATGTTAGATAAAGTTTTTTCAGGTTCAGAAAAGGCAGATACCAATCCTAATATTATATACAAAACCGCAAGAACAATTAAGCCGCCGAGAAAAATCTTCTTTTTTGTCGCAATGAATAATACAAATGATATAAAAAATAAAACTGGAACAATGTAACCAATTCCAAAAATCAGATAAGCAAAGCTATCAAAGAAAGAAGAAATTGGAGATACTTGAGTTAGCATAAAGTCATTTCAAATTCTGGCAAACCCTCCTCACATGCTCAACTAAAGTCGCTGTGTACCCGGCTTCGTTGTCGTACCAGGAGAAAACTTTTACGAGATCGCCCTGCAAAACTTGAGTTAAAGTCAAATCAATAATCGCGCCGTAGGGTTCACCAATAATATCAGAGGAAACAATCGGGTCTTCGGTGACCTTTAAACTTTTTGACCAACGCGGATCGCTTGCGGCTTTTTTGAAAACATTATTTATTTCTTCAACTGTCGTTTTCTTTTCGGTGATGACTGTCATTATAGAGAGCGAGCCGGTAAGCGTCGGCACTCTAACTGACTCCGCCTGAAATTTTCCTTCAAGCTCCGGAATGGATTGAATCACTGCTTCCATAGCACTGGTAGTTGATGGCACAATATTTGCGGCGGCGGCTCTCCCTCGCCTCGGGTCTTTTTCATCCGGCCCGTCAACCAATTTTTGGGTTGCCGTATATCCATGAACAGTCGTCATCGCCGCTTTTTTTACGCCGAAATTTTCTAAAATAATTTTCATTGCAGGCGACACTGAATTCGTCGTGCAAGAAGCATTACAAGTTAACGGATTCTTATTTTTTGCAAAAATATCGTCATTAACTCCGATAAGCGCAGTAATCACGTCCCCTTTTGCTGGAGCCGTGATAACTACTCGCTTTGCGCCAGCATCCAAATGAGCTTTTGCTTTATCTGCAGTTGTAAAAAATCCAGTCGATTCAATAACAATATCAACGCCCAATTTCTTCCACGGGAGTTTCGCTGGGTCTCTTTCCGCCAAAAATTGGACTCCTTTCGGCTCTTTCAAATAACGGCCGTAAACAGAATCATATTTCAACAAATACATCAGTGTTTTTTCATCCGCCAAATCGTTTACGGCGACGATATCAAATTCCGACAATCCCCACGCCGCGCGAAAAAATGACCTCCCAATCCTCCCGAATCCGTTTATCACTATTTTTGTCATAAGTTAATTATAACATTATTCTACTCTGCCGCTGGCGATGTCTTAGCTCTTTTCAAAAGATAATTATATGCCGCCAAAGCTGCTTTGACCGCGTCCCCAGCAGAAATATTATTTTGCTTATACGGGTCGTCTGTTATGTCTCCGGCGGCGAAAACACCGGGATGCGAAGTCGCGGAATGTTTCGAATCGATAAGAACTTGTCCGTATTTATCCAAATCGATTAAATTCTTCACCATCTCCGAATTTGGCACCGATCCTATCTCGACAAAAATACCCTCAACTTCCAAAACTTTCTCCTCGCCGGTCTTGGTATTTAGGTATTTTATCCCCGAAACAAACTTATCTCCCAAAACTTCCACCGTTTTTGCGTTAAATATCATTTCTTTCAACTTGGGATTTTTCTTCACTTCCTCCTGTGTCACTGGATCCCCTTTTAAGCTGTCCGCGTATTCCATGATATAAATCTCGCTCGCGTAAGGAAAAAGATCGATCACCGCCTCAAGTCCGGCGTTCCCTCCGCCGACAACCGCAACTTTTTTTCCGGAAAACAAAGGAGCATCACAAGTCGAACAATATGCAACTCCTTTGCCCTCGAACTTCTCTTCTCCGGGAATATTTAATTTTCTTCTCCTTGCTCCCGCGGTCAAAATTATGCTTTTCCCCTCATATTTATTTCCTTTATCCGTCGTAACTTCGAAATCGCAAATTCGTGATTCAGAATCGCATTTAATACTTTTTATTTCCGTGACTCGCTCCGGTATTTTAATATCGACCATATCCGAAAACGCCCGGACATGCGCTTCGAATTTTTTAGCAAGGTCAAAACCAGATATGTGCGGCTCGCCTATCCAGTTTTGTATATCATCCGAAACGATTGATTGCCCGCCGAAAGATTCGGTAATTAAAATAGTTTTTAATCTCTTTCTTGCGACATAAACTGCCGCCGCGCACCCCGCTGGCCCGCCTCCGATAATAATTATGTCGTAAAGCATACCTCCGACAACTATTTTTTCAATTCTTCTTCAATAATTTTCTGAAAAATAGAAAATGACGCGGCTCCAACGGAATTGCCATTAGTATCAGTAACTGGTTTGCTGTTGATAAATGATGCGGGCGTGCCATTTACTCCCGCGATGTTTCCATCATCCGTAGATTTTTTTACAGCTTCCGTATATTTTCCAGAATCGAGACATGAATTAAATTTAGATTGGTCAAGCCCAAGATCTCCCGCGAATTTTTTCAAGTTCGCTCCTGAAAACGCACCCTTGTTCTCCCCCTTTTGATTTACGAAAAGCTTGTCATGATACTCCCAGAATTTTCCCTGCTCCCCCGCGCAACGCGCGGCCTCCGCCGACATATGCGACTCTCCGCGCTCTATCCCGTTAATCGTGTCCAGAAACGCGAAATCGCGCCAGACGAAAGCAACTTTACCTTGCTCGACATATTGCGAAACGATCTGCGGTTCGATTGTTTTATAAAAAACTCCGCAATATGGGCACTGAAAATCCCCATATTCGATATATAAGACTTTCGCCTTTGGATCTCCCAAAACAAAATCCCCTTCTCTAATCTTAAGAATATCGGCTACGGCGGGATTAGTATTCGCGATATTATCTTTGCCTCGAGGCGCCTGAACGCCGGAGTTGCCAAGCGTATACATGACGGCAAACGCGATTAAAAGCCCGGCAACTATGATGCTCGCCGGAATTAGCATTTTATTTTTATCTTCAGTAGTTTTAGTTTCGTTTTCCATATTGGTGAGTATAGCACCAATCTAGAAAGAAGTGAAAACATTGCTTATTATGTATGATTTTGTTTTGGCAAGTTTTTCGTAAATCGGCCGCATGACTTCTTTGAAGCCGGAATCCCTTATTGAAATATTGAGAGTAATAACGAGCAGTCTCGGGCTCAAGTTAGACGTTTCTCCATGAATAGTGACTGTATATAGTCCGGAAGGCGTGTTGGGTGGAACGGTAATAGAGAAAGAGGAACCAGTGCTATATTCCTCCTCGGAGAGTATCGTATCGGAAAAATTTCCAACCGCGCCCGCAATCGCTGGATTAATATTTTCGAGGCTTAGCGTCACATCCTTATCAAAACACTCGCACGGAGGCAATGGAACAACGGTAATTTGAACCGTATTAGAGGTAACGGCCCCAGAACCGGAAATCGTCAAAAATAGAGAATCCGAATTTAGGGAATATAAATTAAAGTCTGGCGGTAATGTGCATTGCGATTCGTCGAATTTACAAGTAGAAGCATCGTAACTTAATGATCCTCCTGTAAATCCGCGCGAAGAGCAAGTTGCCCCTCCCAAGCATTGGCTGGAAGGATTTCCTATTTCAGCCGCCGAAAGAGCGCGGTCGTAGATGCGAACATCGTCGAAGGAGCCTTCGAATTGATAACCGCCTTCAAGAAATCTCCCCAGCATTGAATGTGTGCATGTGTTATCTAGATTCCCGGATACGTCCCTGATTGCGTCTTGATTTCCATCAAGATAGAGAATCATCTGTGTTGAAGTCTTAACGCCAACAACATGATGCCATGTTCCTGCACTTACTGCAGTTGTTCCGTCAAGATCGGCAAATCCCAGACGAAAAGAGTAGGTTCCATTAGCCAGTAAATCAATATAGTAACAAGGGAATCTGCTGGCAGTATGCTTCTGCGCGCCAATCACATCCGCCTTTGCCCACATAGAAATAGTAATTTCATCGCCTGATATATCGAGATTCGAACCGGTTCCAAAATCAACATAATCATCCTCCCCGTCAAAATGCAAAGCGCCACCAATCTTACCTGTAGTCCATGCTGGATCATAAGTGAGTACCCCCGTATTTCCGTTACCGGAAGAATCACTTGCCGTTGTTCCAGAGTCATCAAGCTTCCACCAGGCGACGGGATTTGTCGGTCCGGCATCACAATCTTCTCCTGCATCAATAACTCCATTGCCGCACAGCCCCTGTTGTTGACCGCTCACAAAATTAATATCAAAAGCAATAGACGCACCGTTGGGCAACAATTGAGGAATTGGCGGCGTCACGGAATCATATGTCGCGCCCGCAGGACCGCCACTCAAATAATTTAATGCGTAAGTTTCATCTGCTACAACATCTTCATAAGTAAAAGGTACGGAAGAATTACTGATGTCTCCTGATGGACCGGACAAAGTATAAGTTACGGCATTGCTTCCGCTTGCCGGCCACGGCTGGCCATTTAAAGTGGCCGTAACATAAATGCTGGTCGCAATACCACTATAAAGTTCACTAACCTCTCCGGCCGAAAGCACACGGTTGTAGATGCGGACATCATCGATGGACCCCTTGAATAAATTGGCACCATTCGAGGCGCTTCCTATGGTTGTCCCCTGTATGCCAGATGAACCATAGCCACCTGCGCTGGAAATCGGATGGATTGTGCCATCAATATAAACCAAAAAATTTGAGTTTGTCGTGGCGCCTTGGCCATTGTATGTAACTGTAATATGGTGCCAGGCATCAGTCAGCGTCGCCAGGTCATCATCTGTTTTAATTGTTGTCCAATCGCTCGCCGAGCCCATTGAAAAACCGAGATAACTAGAGTCGGCAGAGAATAAGAAATGAAGTCCGGAGTTGGTATTTGTGCGTAAAAGAATTAAATCAGGGTAATTGCCTAATGCGGATGAATCCAGATAATACCATGCGCTCATAGTGAAAGGGCTTCCGGTATTGGCATATGCCGTTGTGCCAGCGACATCTACTCCATCATCCACCCCGTCAAAACTCAACGCATTTGATCCGATTTTGCCAGCAACAAAACTTGGACCGCCGATAAGTGTTCCATTATTTATACCAGCGGAGTCATTGGCATTTCCATCAAACTTCCACCAGCCAACGAGGCCGGCTGTCACATCCGCGTGAGCCGGGCGGATAAATCCGCTCATTAAAAACAATGAAACAATGGCGAATTTTAGAAAGTTTTTCATTTATTTAAATTCACATAGCTTATAACAATATCTGACCCCGCCGCTATTTTTACGGAAGAACGGATGGTTATATTTATTTGCTCGGACGCTTTTTTAAAATATAAAAATGAAATAGAATCGCCATTATTAGAAGAATTAACGACATCCCAGCCGTTATCTTTAGCCCATTTAGTATAAAAATCGAAATTCGCTTCCGGACTTTTTGACGAAATAAATTCTACTGTAGCTTGCTTCGCTGGAGAATTAGGATAGGTCGCCGAATAAGATCCTGTGATTGCGGTTTTTGAGTTTAGAGTTAAATTTTTTGGAAAACCTCCGGCTACTTCTTTGGGAGGCGCTTGAGTTATATTCGGGACAACAATATTCTTAGCCGGGCTTTGGGGTTCTTCCGAAGCAGCTTTCTTCCTTTGCAAAAAAACTGCTGGATCAACAAAATAAAAAATAACAATTACAAAAATTAATACTCCAGCAATGCCGATAATCCGAAGATATTCTTTCTTTATAAATTTAATATCCTGCTTTAAAAAAGACTTTAACCCCTTTCCTTTCCTTTTGACTTTGGAGTAATCTTCTGCGAGAAAATGTCTCACAGTGATGCGTTCGAAGTTTGGATAAATGGCGAAACAAAATTCGCGAACGCTTCAAGGATCGGCCTAAGTGTCTCCCTGAAGCCGGGGTCTTTCAGGGCGACGTTAAGTGTGACATCCACGCTATTGTTGCGAACAGGGTCATCGCTACGTCCATGAATTGTAATGGTGTACGAGGGTGGAGATGGGGTGGTATTGGATGGAATCGTTATACTAAATAAAGTCCCTGCTGAATATTCCGACTGAACAAGATTCATATCCGAAAAATTAAAAGTCGCACCGGTAATTGTGGGGGAAATTTCCACATCGCTTGCTGAAAACGTTATGTTATCAGAAAAACCTCCCCAAATAGTACTCACATATATTCTGCTACTAGATGTAACGGGACTTGAACCTTTTATGGTCGCGAAGATGGAAGGAGGATTTGCAGAGAGAGAATAATCGGGAGGCTGTGGAGGTAAAGGCGCCGTATAATGCCACCATAAGTCAGAATACCCGCCAGCAGGCACATCAACGGTTACGGAATTCCCGGGCGTCGGTGCATTATTATGACAAGTAGTGACGTTGTAACATAGCGTATAGCCCACGCTCCACCCGGCCGGCACGCCTACAGAGACCACATGAGAACCTGCGGAAACATTAGAAAACATATAAGGATTTACATTTGTTTGCCTATCAACAACAGATCCGACAAAGTCAATACTTGGATCAAAATTGGTTACATCGCCAATATTGTTTCCGCGTTTATTAATTACAAAATCGATATTGTCATTGGGAGAAACTGGCGTATTAATATCATAACTAATCCCTGTAGTATTTCCATTCTCAATAGTTCCTTGCCATAAGATTGCGTTATTTTTTTTAATGAATATAATAACGCCATCCCCAGTAGGAAAGCCGTCGCTCGCATTTCCAGTTATATGTATTGTGCCGACGCCAGGAGCAACCCATCTCCTCACCACATCCAAGGCTCTTTCAGGATGCCCTTTAGAGGACCAGAGCCGGTTCCAGTTATAACGTGGTGGGGGAAATACTTCTAATCCGCGCCAACTATTAGACATATCATAGCCAGTTGGATCGCCCACTAAATCATAAACCATCTGATTGCCGTTTGATTCAAGATAGTACCAATTTCTTTGACCCTGTGTAGAAGAAAAATCAGTGGAAGCCTTGTAAAGAGTATTGACGTTGTTATAAAGCGTTACAGTTTCATTAGCCGGAGGCACGGCTGTTTGATTATTGCCAGGCATTAACACTTTGTATCCTTGGATGGTTCCGGTGGTAGGAAGGCAATTCGGAGTGGTAAATGTGCCTGAACTAATTACATGGCCTTCATATATTCCAGCGACCGGGTCGACATTATAGAAAAAATGTTGACCAGTTACAGGGGAATTTGCTGTGCGGTACCTAACAAAATATTCATACGCAGTATTGGATTTCGCCGAAGGAGTCGGTGGACCAGGGTTTGTTGCGTCCCAAATGTAAGAACCGCTACACGGCAGATTTTCATCCACACTGCGAGAAGTTAAAGGATCGCCCATTATATTTACCCGAATCCAAACAGATTCACATGCAAGATCCAATGGGTTGCCGCCATCAGACCACGAAAAGGAAACTGAAGGCGCGTTACCAGCGCATGTGGACATTGCGCTTGAGGATCCGCATGCTGGAGCAATAAAACCTTCGCCGACTTTTTCTATAAATTTTGAATCCAAAGCCGCCTCACCAGATTTTCCGAGAGAAAAAAATAAAATTCCCGAAGCCGCGACGGCGCCAAGGACCAGAATTAGGCCAAAAACATGCCTAGGAAAGCTTTTCCCCATGTCTTTATTATACTACTTCTATAAAAATTCTTTACAGCGCTTTATCAACAGAGCTCCTTTTCAAATTTTCCTCAATCGCCCGCTTAAAATCCGAAAAGCCTTTTTCCGATTCAGCCGGATTATTGCCGGGATAGGCCCTTGACCATTCTTCTAGGGTAATGGTTTCTGCGAGCTCCCGCGCTTTCCTAAACGACGCCTCTGCTGTTTTGTATTTTCTCAAATTAAGTTCTGCGACCCCGAGTGAATTCCAAAGCCATGAATTTTCTTCCGATTTATAGACATCTTGAAATGCGATCTCAAGGGCGTCTTCCGCCTCTTGATATTTGCCTTGCTTCAACAAAACCCACGCCAGATCGTTGTGGCCAGCCCATTCCTTCGGAGCCCAGCTGACAAAATTTCGAAAATCCTTCTCCGCGCTATTAAAGTTTCCGTTATAAGAATTTATAAGCGCGCGGATATAAAGCGCGCGGAGATTTTCGGGATTCGCGTCTAATTCCTTATTTATCTCGGATAAGGCCTTGATTCGCTCCCCCCTTACAAGATAAATTCGCGCCAATTGATAATGCCCCCAAAGAATTTTCGAATCTATTTGAACCGCTTTTTTAAAAGCTCTCTCTGATTTTTCCAAATCATACCCGCCGGCTCCGTTGAAATAATGATTCCCGATTTCCAGCGCAAGCTTGTCGTCCTTCGTCAAAATAATCGCCGCCCTCGCATTGCGATATTTTTGCCAAGCAATTGTAGCCAGCGCGTTCTGCGACAACAAAAACCCAAACAGCAAAACCGCGAATACCGACATCCATACATCACGGGGTTTCATAATATTATCTATATTGCATCTGTTTTCCCAGTAAGTAAAAAATCAGTATTCTTAGCATTCTAAAGAAATCAACTACCAGTAAAAGCTTCTTCAGACTTCTTCAGTTGCACGCGAAATTTTTCCTCGTCGAATTTTAGCAGTTCCTGTGCTACCCACCCGCTCATGAGCGTGGCCTTTGTATTCTCCCCTTTTTTAAAATTGCTTAAGAATCCGTAATCCCCGTCAAACTTAACTTCTTCTTCACTATCCCACAAATGCAAAACAACGCTACGCATCAAAGCGAGGGCGTCATCGCGATAGCGACTATTCTGATTATTTTCCATTTCCGCCAATATAAGAAGTGAGTCAATAATTTTCGCGAAATTTTGGATGTCCAATCGCCTTCGAAGCTCTCGCAGATGAACCTTCAAATTAGCTTTATCGTAAAAATCTTTGGCTGCTATCAAATATTTTTCATCTTTGGTCGCAGAATAAGCAGGGAGGTATACAGACCAAACAGCCTGAAAAGAACCTACTTTGACTATAAAGCCGTTGTCTTCATAGAGAGGTTTTTTTTGATCGGTAGATTCAATGCCCCTATTTAGAACTTCGTCCGCAACATGGCGCAATCGATCAATATATTTCCTCTCGGAAGTAACTTCGTAAAGCATCGCGAGTTTATTTCCGTAGTTTCCGCCAACCGCGTCTTTTAATGGCACTTTATCATCTAAAAATCGCCCGGAGACAGCAAGCATTGCATCCAAGTATTTCTTGTCTCCGGTATCTTTATAATAACGATAGAGCGGGAAAAAGTTCCACTCGCAGTAATTTTTATCGAGTTCATGGCACAATTTTATAGACACTTCCAAAGCCTTATCAGCCTTTTCCTTATACGTATTGTCGCCCGTTCTTTTTGTTAATTCGTAATAGGCCAAAATAATCTGCCCGGTATGCGGTGGCTCTTCGATCGGCGCTTCGCGGCACTTCTTCTCTTCTCTAGATTCCGGGTCGCATTGATAGCGAATTACGAACATCCCGTTTGGCTTCGAACTCATGTCCAGAAATTGCGCCGTTCTTTGTGCAATTTCAACTCCGCTTAGCTCTAAAAGAGGTTTCCTTTCGTCCTTGCCCGCAAAAAAATCATACAAAACATAAATTAAAACCAGAGAAAACACTGCTAACAGGGCTAAAAAAAACTTATTTTTATTGTCTCGAATATTTCCTACTTCCATCTTAATTTTCATCCATTATAAAAAACACTAACCGCCACAACCTGTTTTTGAAGGTGGAGGACTGCTCCCTGTATCAGCCATGGCTTCATTTACTATTACGGCACGTAAAAACTCGGAAGATTTTTTGTCCACATCCGTTAAGCTAGTAAAAAGCTTTCTTTTATACGCACTAAAGGTATCTATTAAAAACTTTCCCCCAAAGCGATACGCCAACGTTGGAACTGCCAAAAACACAAAAATCAAGACAAGCGACAGATCGGCCTTTATAAGTTTAGTGTTTCGCATAGATAAAGTTTAAGATATTTCACGGACTCTGTCCATCCGTAGGGGGTTCAAAACTATCGTCGAGCATTCTAAGATATAGCTGTATTAACCAACCGCTATAGAACGGAGACTTGTTATTCTTGCTTTTATTTGCAGCGTGTAAAAACCCATAATCCGCATTAAACTGTCTGTTGTATTGCGAGTCCCATCTTTCATTAAGGATATGTTGGCCAATCGCCTTGGCCTGCGCATAAAATACCTCCGGGTCGTCATCGGGTTCATCGTGGGATGCTAAAGCCTCAGGCACAGTGCGCATACTACCTTGCAAATCGCCATAATGCGGGTTTCGACCTTGAGCAATTTCAGTAAGATCTAAAAGAACTTCCCACGCCTTAGCAAGATTTCCAATGCCCAGCCCAGCGCCTGAATCAAATTTGCCAAGATGTTCGGTAATGTGCGACTTCTCAAAAAAATCCTTAACTGCGTTAAGATATATTACATTCTGAGTTTCGGCGTAAGCTGGGAGGTAAACGCTCCAAATGATATGGATATCATTATTCCTTACTACATAATAATCGCTGGTTACAAAAAACTCTAAGCCGCGAGAGAATTTCCCGTCTAATATATCTTTTGCTGTTTTATCAAGCTTATCAAGATATTTTTTTTCTCCCGTAACATGGTAAAGCGCGGCCAGTTTAATGCCGTTGTTGTTATTCACGGTATTTTCCAGCGATTCATTCAAAAACTTATCCGCAGATTTTAACATAGCTTTCTTAAAACGATCGTCCTTGAAATCCATGTAGAAATCGTGGAGTGCGAAGTAATTCCATTCGCAGTAATCAGAATTTTTCTCGCAAGCATCTAACACAAAACCCATGGCGCGATCAGCTTTTTCTTTATATTTTGGATCACTGGTTGTTTTCCATAAATGATAATACGCGCGGAGAATTTGCCCAGTATGCGGAGGCCCGGACGATTCGATGGCTTTGCAAGCGCTATCATTTTTTGTACACTCGTATAATAATTCAAAACTGCCGTCTGGTTTCAAAGTTTTATCAAGAAATAAGGCAGTTTTTTTGGCAATTTCCAGCCCCGTTAGACGCTTTCCCGCTTTGACCCCAATAAATTCCGGCAAATATACCGCCGCGTAATACATCAGGGCGATCGCGAAAACAGCCGAAGCCGCCAAAATTATATTCTTCTTCATCATAAAATTATAAATCTTTTAGGTCTCAAAACCAAACAAAAATATCGCCATGCGCCTCAAATGCTTGGACTTTCTTAACGTCGAATTGTATCAAACCTTCATCTATAAAATGCTTGAGAGGAAAGTTTCTTTTAATAATCCATCTGTTCGCTATATGATCCGGATCTATAAAGCTTTTTGAGTTCGCCTTATCATCCAAATATTCCAATGAAATCCTAAGAGTAGCTTTGTTTTTTTGAGAGAAAAGCTCCGTAACATGAATCTGAAATTGAAAATCTACATGGTGAATAGAAAATAAAACGTTCTTTAACTGGGCGATGTCCAGCTTGATTCCCTCAAAATGAAACTCCTTGTCTACGCTACCGACTACCCTTAGGAATTTTTTGCCGCAAGCGCAAATCTCGTCTTCCCAAATACCAAGATCAGAAGTCTTATATCTCACAAGGGGCAAAAATCCGTGTTTTTTTATTGAGCTTACGATAATGTTGCCGGGTTTGCGGATAGCTCCTCCTTCGCGCAACAATTCAACGAACATATCATCATATAAATGAAATAGATTGGGATCCTCGTACGGCGCCTTTCTGCATCTGTAGCCAACAATATTGCCGCCGATAATGCGGTAAGCATTTTCGACAACGGCATGCGGGTAAAAATTACTAAGGTTTTGCAAGCGGAAAAAAGAAAGATGTCCAGTCGGGACAAAAATGAATTTGATGTATTCCCCAGCGCCTGTAATATCCATTTCTTTCCCCAAATTCAGCGCATTTTGATAAGACGCAATAAGGCTGTCGATTTTAAGATAATCAGCAAGCACCGCTGTGTATTTCATGGCATGAGGATCACCGATTATATGTAATAATTTAAGCTTACGGCAAACTCTAGCTAGCCTATTGGTAAATGAGCTTGGCGTCAAAGTAATCGCCCCACTTATATTCCTTTCCGAAAGAATTTCGAGCGTCTTCTGGGAAGCACTTCCGTATTCATCTGAAACTTTAGCGAAATTCAAAAAGCCGTAGCGCTCCTCTATTGTTAAGAGACCAGAAAAATTATCCTTCCAAGATCCAGGACCGTGAATTGATTCGTAATGCATCCTGATTGCCATGTCAATATTATCGTTCGTCAGTACGGGAATTTTTTCTATATCAATAAAGTTCTCAATAGACAATTTCCAATCAAAGCCTGCTTGCTTGTACTTATCTCTATAATAGGAATTTTCATCGCCTGCAACGCTTTTCAAGAAATCATTAAAAAAGCGTAATGCCGATTGGCGTTCTTCGTCTGTATATATTTCATTCATTTTTATATATCCTTAATTTCTATTATACCAAAATTAATTTATCCCAAACGAAAAGAAGGAATACCGCAACTGCACGAGCCAGCCACAGAATACAATAGTATATTAGTTTGATAGCGTATCATTGGGCAAGCTTGAAGACGAGAAGAAGTTATAACGGCTATGCCGGGCTCTATAAAAACATCATTGAAGGGGTGGAATACAAAATCCATGTCCCGGTTTGATTCAGGGCATTTAAAAGCTAATCGCCCCGTTTCAGGGAGGCTTAAGATATAGTCAATAATGATGCCTTCAGGCCAGTGCCAGTCGGTATAACAAAATTGAGAATCAATAAGCGTTATGCTTTTTAATGGGAGTTTCGCTCTAATTAAGTCGTGCTTATAGTGATCTATCGAATATCTATCGAGAAAAATGCTATCCGCCTCGTATTGCTTCGATACAGAAAATATAAGTTCAGAATTCGGGATTTCTCCAATCAATGGGATAAGATTCTGCTCATAAATATAGACGCAATGTTCTAATGCTTCATATATGTCCCCCATCAGAACTAGAGGGCGTTTACCGTTTATCGGCAGACCACTCTTTTTTATCTCATCAACAGTCCTGTGCAATAAAAAAGACCTTTCTGCTTCTGGAGACTTAATCAGTTTATATACGGCGGGACCTTCACCATAAATTCTGTCGTGGTAAAACGTTAAGGCAAGCTCCTGCCTCGTCACAATAGGCAGCTCTCTTAAAAAATCGTAATTCAAATTGTCTGGCAAATCCGAAAAACTTATTTTTAATCCTTTTTTCTTATATTTTTCACGATAAAAATCTGCGGGTGCCGACAGAACCGTCTTTAAAAGGTTCGAAAACTGACTTAAAAAAACTTTTTCCGAATTATTCGTTGAGTTGCAAATCCTAGTGTCAAGCATTTGAAATTGGGTTAAGCTTCGTTATAATTATATATATTGAATATGCCTTACTACATCCTCAAAAAACTATATGCAATAATGACTGATCTCCTCGCCAAATGGCGAGGCCATTTTAATAAGGATGACGAAACTGAATCACAGCCCACACCCAAAAAAGAAAATCCGAACGCAAAACTTTTCATAAGCTGTGGCGGTTTCATAGAATAGATTTCATACAATTTTTCTTAAAACAAGCCGCTTGTTTTTTGGCGGAAAATCTTCAACAAAATCCAATTTAAGGGGTAAAAACTTATTTTTCTCAACCAAGCTTGCGATGGTATCCGTGGGAGTTATAAATAAATTTTTACTGACAAAATTTGAAATAAATTTGCTCTTATTATGTTTTTCAGACTTATCGCTAAACTTTAACTTAAGAAGGAGCTCTCCAAGTACGCCATCTCCAACAAGAACCTCGCGAGCCTCTCCCTCCCAATCATCTATCCAATCACGAATAGCATCTAATGACAATACTCTTTCTATCTCACTTCGCATAATAACAGCGCCTCCGCATTTAATATAATCAAAATCTTTCCGACCCGCTAGAGCAAAGCTCCAAAAAGCGCCGCACTTGCATTTTTTGAACGATGCCTTTGCAATGTCCCCTGTTCGATACCTAAGAAGCGAAAATAGAGCATCATCTCTGTCAGAAAAGCGCGTACAAACAACCTCCCCGTATCCATCTTCGTTCACATCAACTATTTCAATTATTGCACTTTCTACCGGATGATAAACATTTACGCCTTCTTCCTGTTGCAAATGGAAACACGATGCGCCAATCATCCCGGCTTCGACTGAGCTGTACTGACTATCCAAACTGATTGAATTAACTCCTTGTTTGCCATAAAATTTCAACAAGTTATCGAGTTGTGGCTTACTTACAAAATCCCCAGTCAATGCCATGCCTTTCACGGATGAAATTAGAGAAAATTCGTCATCCAAGAAAATTGAAGAAAAATTTACCAAATGCGTTGGGAAAGCGAAAATAAAGTCCGCATTAAAATCCGCAATCGCATATTTTGCGCTGGCGTTAAGTTGGTTTGGTAATAATGTAAATTGATGGCACTTGCCCCCATTTCTTTTGCTTCCCGAGATTGCTACAAGCAACCCGCGCAAATTATGGGAGAATGACCCGGTAATCCTTAAAGACCTTTGAGGCGCCAAAAAAAATTGAGGAATTTCATTTATAAGAAGTACTGGCTCCGTAGATTTTGTTGTTCCAGATGTAGTGCGGAGAATATATTTGTATTTATAGGCATCTCCTCCAGCGCTGTTTTCAAAATCGTCCCATAATGTTGCGAAGCCTATATCTATGAAATCTTTTTTCGTCAAGAAAGGAATCTCCTTCCAACGTTCCCAATTAAAGTCCGAAAAGGCCGGCTGAAATTTTTTGTTCACAAAATGACTACGCCAAAATTTTAGCTTATCAAGTTTTTCCAACGCCGAACCAACGAACTCTCGCTCTTTTTCAAGTTCCTCATGGGTTTTCAAAATTATTTCGCTTGGCATACTTATTCCACGACGAATAACTCGCCCCAATCCTTCGCCCGGTACGAAGGTCCTAAAAATATTTCTCGTAGGTCCTCTTTTCCGACATCCTTCCTTATATCATCTAGGGTTTTATATATTGAGCCTCCGGCGAATCTACTCCCGACAAAATTGGGCCTTTCTTCCAATCTCCAAACGCTACGATTAAAAGGTAGGAAAAAAAGGCTAGGATAACTCCGCACGATAAACACATAAGAAAGAGGATTCAATACGCCGCTTGCCGCTTCAATCTTTGCCATACGCAAAAAAGTTTGCTCATGAATAACTCCGTTCCAGAAAAACAAGTCCAAAAGGCTTGATTTTTGGCTTAAAACAAGAAACTTGTCTAAAAATTTTCGCCTCCAATGCAAGTCGGCGATAGAAGCCAAATCTGCCTGATACGTAAAATCTCGAACCGAATAAAAAGTTGTTGCCGATTGATGCCAAAATCTGATACCTCTTTTGATTAGCGGTTCATAGATTGAAATACCCTCATGAAATTTGTACTTGGCTGGATCGATTTCAAGAAAAAAATATTCATCTGCGAGAGTGATACGCAAAAATTTTTTATCCGCTTCAGGTGATTTCAAAATGTACAGATAAAATTGATGATTTTTAGGCCGACCGTCAAAATGTGAAAGTGTATAATAAATCGGGCCGTATCGTTCTAAAATACTCGGCATAACATCTTCCTCGAGCGAAAGTATGAAGTCTGATTCCGCTGTTAGTTTAGGCCCGACAAGCTCGAAAGGAATATAATCCATGCGAGGAACAGTTTCCAGTAAATCTTGATCAACCTTAACATTGTCTTTTTTTGAAGCAATCGCCGAATTAAGCAATAACTGCAAGCGAAACAAAATCTCTGCTCGTAAGATTTTCCCATTCTCAGCCAGTAAATCAATGGACTTTAGAACATCACTTAAATTTACAGAGTACTTATTATAAATATACTCCGGATTACTGCGTTCAAGACGCTCCATTCGTATAAAAGCAAGATGGGCTTTTTTATAAGAAGAAACGTCACCTTCCCATGAAGCGAGAGCGTGCCAATAGCTATTAATAAGTCTTCTGGCCGAAGCGGCAGAAGGTTCTGCCAGAAATATTCTCCGCCTTTTTTCACACTCGATAAAACTACGCAAGAAATTAAATGGGTGAAGAGTTTTTAAAAAAGAATGGCGAAAATGAAACCAATATTCTTTCTTGGTTTCTCGGTATAATTTTTCTAAACGCGAAGTGGTTTGATAAAGTTCTCCAATGGCCGCTGACGCATTTTCCAAATCCATTCCTTCTGCGGCAAAAAGAGGGTCGCCTTTTGTTTTAATATAAAATTCCTGAAGTGACGGTGGAATCATTTATTTACTTTACATTAATTTATTAACTTTAAAAAGAATACCACACTGCCTATGACAATATGACAATGTGGTATTATCGTAAAACTGAATCTCCTTTCTTCGCTATGAAAGCGACTTGAAATCGAATGGTCTTTTGTTAGTAAGGCCGCTAAGTAGCGCCGCTCCAAGTGTAATGCTTATTGGAACAAGCGCGCCAACTGATGAGACTGTGGAATTCTTTACAATCGAACCGTACACGAATAACGGAACTCCGATGGCAATACCGAGGAGTATGCCTCCGAAAGTAAACCTTGAAGAAGGTCGCGGCCAAAATAGGGACAAGACCGTGGGAACAAGAAGAGAAGATCTTAAAACTCCCACCAAAAGGATCAAATAAAGGAGCTGGATTGTCGGGATAAGCGCGATCGACATGCCGACAAGGATGAGAACGGCCATAGCGCTTCTTGACGCAATCAAAATAGCGCGATCGGAAGCGTTAGGCCGAAAAGAGCGGAAGACATCCACGGCGCCTATCGAACTTATCGCGGCAAGCGCGGAACTTCCCGCTGCCACAAGCCCGGCAAGCACCATCAGAGTAAAGCTAATTACCCCTATATCGGAAAGCGCTCCAATAGCCATAGAGAATCCAGCAAGCTGGGGATTTTGAACTAATGTCTGCAGATTTTTGTTTGCAGCCAAAAATCCCAAGGCTCCCAGCATTATTGGCACAATAGCAAAGATTAATCCCCCAAGAAGAAATGCCCTCCTGCTAATGCCTTCCTTCATTGAGAAAGCCCTTTGCCATTGTTGCTGGTCAATCATGATGCCGGATATTAACGACACGCTGACTGGAACCCCAAATGTCCAAGCGACAGTCGGATTAAATAGATCAGAAAAGGTGCCGCTTTTCCCGCCAATCCCTGAAATCAAAGCCGAAATGCCTCCCCTTTCCGCAATCACAAAAGGAACAATCCAGAAAACAACGACGGCTATGAAGCAAGCCTTGATTACGTCTTCCACGAGCGACGAACGTATACCCTTAAGAACGCTCAATGATACCATCATGCCGCCCAAAATCAAGATCAGCAACTGCTTGGAAATCCCCATCACCAAATTCAGCATCAGGAGCGCCGCAGTCAAATTGAAAATGATCGCGTAGCTCTGAACGATGAATATAGTGGCGACATACAGAACCCGCATTTTTCGGTCAAAGCGGCGCCCTATAAATTCCGGGAGGGTAAAGCCCTGATTGAAAACTTTACGCATTCTCGCCGCCATGAAGGAAAAAAGAATCAAAGCAAGCGCATTCGGGAAAGTAAACCAAAAAAGACCCGGGATTCCTTGCTCGAAAGCCTTTTGCGATGAAACAAAAAGCGCTCCTGCCCACACCCAAGCAACAGCAGTCGTTACCGCCCCAAGCAAAAGACCTACATTCCTCTCTGAAACCAGGAAAGAAGCGGGGGTTGCCCTCGCTCCTGAAACCGCACGAATGGAAATCCAAGAAAAAAACCAGAAACCTGCCAAAATCCAATACCCGCTGATCGTGTCAACCATTATTATTCCCTCCCCTTTTTTAAGTTTCCATTAAAGTCTAATATACGTGGCGTGGCGTAGTCAATCGCGGTTTCAGTTTGCAATAAAAACAGTATCAATGTATAAATGGCACGAATAGTTTCATTAATTTTTTAAGGAGGGGTTTATCATGCCGTATAGCGATTTGAGATCGTATTTGGAAGTTCTCGAAAAATGCGGAAAGTTGCGCCGTATCAGAAAAGAGGTTGATGCAAGTTGGGAGATAGCTGCGGTATGCCGCCAGCTATTCTACAAATTCCAGCCTAAGGAGCGCCCAGCCATTATTTTTGAAAATCCCAAGGGGTATGGCATTCCGGTTGCCGCAGGAACGGCGGCCGCTTCTCCCGAAATTTATCAGATCGGGATGGAGGCGAATTCGCTTGAAGAGATCAATCAGAAATGGGATCATGCGCTCGAAAATTTGATTCCACCGCGAATCGTTAAGGAAGCATCGTGCAAGGAAAATATTCTTCTTGGCGAGAAAATTGACTTGTCTATATTCCCTGTGCCAACCTGGACGCCTGGGCTGGATGCCGGACCGTATATAACTTCCGCGCTTGTTATCACAAAGGATCCGGAAACTGGCACATACAACATCGGAACCCACCGGATGATGATAAAAGGGAAAGACGTTACGGGAATGCACATCGGGAGCGCTCAAGACGCAGCGCGGCACATCGAGTGGTATGAAAAACAAGGCAAGCCCGCGCCCGTTGCAATCGCTCTCGGAACCGATCCCAGTCTCTGTTATGTCTCGACGACCCGCACCCACGAGCACGTTGACGAATTCTTCCTAGCCGGCGGACTTAGAGGCGAGCCGGTTGACCTGGTCCCGTGCGAAACAATTCCGCTTCTTGTCCCCGCGACAGCTGAAATTATTCTTGAGGGAGAAATTCCCGCCGGGACACGGGAAATGGAAGGACCCTTTGGAGAATATACCGGCTATATGAGTCCGAGCGGTATGCGCAGAATCTTTCGGATAAAATGTATTACTTTTCGCAACAATCCGATTTATCACGCGTTTATCAGCCAGATGCCGCCGTCGGAATCGAGCTGCATCCGGAAAATCGGGAACGAGCGCATAATTTTCCATACCTCCTCATCATAACAAATTTAAGCTGAATTTTCCAGCCAGAAAACCGGGAGACAGATAATCTAAATCCCCTCTAAGAATTCTTCCACGATCGGACTTTCTTTTTTCGGGATAAGTTCACGCCTGATCGGTAGCAAGATTGTGAATGTGGTTCCCTTTCCTTCTTCTGAAACAAAAGTGATCTCACCGCCGTGGCGCTTGATAATGTTCCTGGCGATAAAAAGCCCAAGTCCCGTTCCTTCCGTTTCGAGCTTAATGGCGTTCGAGGCGCGGAAGAATTTTGAGAATACTCTTGATTGCTCCCCAGAAGGAATTCCAGCCCCCGTGTCCGAAATAACGGTCTGGACGTAATTTTTTTCTAAGGATACGTTGATATTTATTTTCCCTTCTTCTTTCGTATAGTGAAGCGAGTTTTCAATGAGATTCGAAATTACAAGCGAAAGCCTGTCTCTGTCCGCGTAAATGGGCGGAATTAAATCTTTTGCAGGAAGGAAAGTAATGCTGATTTTCTTTTCTTTGGAAGTAAGCTCGTAATTCTTGATCAGCTTTGACAAAAAATCCAAGTAATCTATTTCCGTAAATTCATATCCAAATCTTCCCTCCTCGATGCGCGCCGCATCAAGGAGATCGTTTACGAGCTTAATCATGCGCTCCGTCGTCTCAAAACTGCGGTTCAAAAATTCGAGCTGTTTTGCGTCAAGTTTTCCCATATCGCCGTCTATAAATAGCTTTATTGTCCATTTAAGGGCTGACAGAGGCGTTCTAAGCTGGTGCGCGGCTACTGATACGAATTCGGACTTAATCTTCGATATTAGCGCCTCGTGGCTTATATCGCGCATTATTTTCGCGTATCCGTTACCACCGCCTCCGGCGCTTTTAATTTCTTTACTCACGACAAAAAGCCGCAATTCCGGGCGGGAAGTATGGATCTCAATCCCCTTCTCGGAAGAAAAACTCTCGCCTCCCATCGCTTGGGTAAACGGGGCAAGCTCCGGATAGATCACCTCAACCAAAGCACGATACGCGGGCTTATCATCCCACAAATCCTCAACAATTTTTACGCCAAAAAGATCTTTTTGCTTAACTCCAAAAAATTCTTCCGCTTTAGGATTCATGAAGATAATTTTTTTATCGGCGCTATACTGCAAAACTCCGTCGGAAAGCGACGCCAGAATTACTTCCATCTCTCGTTTCTCTGCGCGAAAAAGTTTAGTCTGGCGCGCGAAATCAAAATAGCTTTTTGCCAAAAAGACTAAAAGTATTCCGATCAAAATTGAAGAAAAAATAATCATCTATTCTTTCAAATCATAAGCTCCCCTCGTATATTTGTTAGCCGGGTCCCACGAAAGCCAGCTCGAGAGCCCAGAGTCATAAACAGCCTTTTTCTGGGCGCGCACCATGGCCGCGTCGTATTTTGCCCCGAGATCGAAATCCTGTATCCAGGGGCGAAGTTTTGCCGGAGTTGATGTTGGAGCGGAGAGGCGCAAAAACGCCGCGTCCATCGCGAACTTTATAATTTCATATGGATGCTCCGCCGGATTTTTATAGCCCTGGAAAGTCGGAGGGTAGTGCGAAGGGTAAACCATGGGAGAAATATAATCGAAGTGCTTGTCGATCCGCTCCAAAACTTGTCCAATTCCCAAATCGTCTGTATTCGTAGTCGTCATGCCAAAAATATCCGCGGACATCGGAATCGAAATGGGATCTTTCCCGTTTTTCAACTCTCCCCTTAAATAAGAAAAGAACGAATCGAGAACATCAGCTTTGTTCGTATTCCCGGAAAGCGGGAAGACTGCATCGGACATATTCCCGTCCGAAGGAAAACGAATGTAGTCGTAATTAAGCTCGTCAAAACCAACTTTCTCCGAAGCGCGTGATAGTAAAACCATGTAATCCCAATAATCTCTGGCAAAAGGGTCAATATATGAAAGCCCCTTCCTGTCCTTCCATATAGCCCCGCTTTTAGTTTTGACAGAGCTCTCGGGATATTTTTTTGAATAAAATGGATCTTGAAAAACCGTTATTCGGGCGATAGTATAAATGCTTTTTTTGTGAAGATCTTCGATAAATGCTGTAAGGTCTTTGATTCGAATCTCTTCCGAGCCAATTTCTTTGATTTTCTCGTCGCCAGTATCAAAAGAGACGCGTCCGGAATAATCCTTGACGTCTATAACTATGGAATTTATTTCAGTTTTATCAATAAAATTGACCATATCGGCCCTCCAATCCTTGGTGCCTGATACCCAGCTTGTCATATAAATTCCCCGGACGGCTTCTGGGGTTGGCAAATGTTGAACCTTTTGAACTTCCGCCTTTTTTTTCTCCTTGTCTAGCCCTAAGCGTTCAGAAATATATTCAACTGGCTCGAACGCGCGGGAAATAAAAAATAGCGAGATCAGCACTGCTCCGATAAAAACAGATAAGCTAAAAAATTTCACCTTATCTTAATTCTAATTCAGGAGGAAGTGAAACCAAAGCTCCTGATATGATGCCGAATTCCTCCGCCCGTCCTCGCGGGAGCTCGAGAACCATATCAACCGCGCCAGGGGAAGGAACAATTTTGAGGCCATTTTGCGGCTCACGCGGAAGAAAATCAACGCTCAATACGCGGTTATCTTTTATCCAAACCAGATCCAAGTCCAAAGGTGTTTGTTTATTCCAAAAAGAAACGTCGCCATCGTTCGCAAAAATAAAAAGCATTCCATCATATCCTTCAACTCTCAAGACACCCATAAGACCCTGTTCCCGCTCCGCTTCGGTATCGGCAATTTTCACAGAAAGCCTATGCCCATTAATGTGGATCAATTTTATATCTTCCCCGGTTTTTGGAGGTGCTTCCACTTTTTTGAAATAAAGAAAACTGCCGATAATAATTCCGATTACTAGAAATAATAAAGCTGGTTTCAGATTAGCTTTTTGCTTTTTCTTTTATGCTTTTAACGAGCTCAGCCGCGGCTTTGGAATTTTGTCGTAAAAATTCCTTGGCGTTCTCAAACCCTTGCCCCATCCGGACTTCACCAAAAGAAAGAGACGCGCCTGATTTTTTTATCAATTCGTATTTGAGTCCGAGATTAATCAGGTCACCCTCGTAGGAAATCCCTTCGTTATACATTATGTCAAATTCCGCGCGCCTGAAAGGCGGGGCAACTTTATTTTTCACAATTTTGACATTCGTCCGGTTCCCGATTATTTCTTCCCCCTTCTTTAATTGTGCAGCGCGCCTGACTTCGATTCTGACCGAGGCGTAAAATTTAAGCGCGTTGCCTCCCGTCGTCGTCTCCGGATTGCCAAAGACTACTCCGATCTTCATGCGTATCTGATTTATGAAAATTACAACCGTTTTGGATTTCGCGATGATCGCGGTAAGTTTTCGCAAAGCCTGCGACATCAGCCGAGCCTGCAAACCCATATGCGATTGACCCATATCCCCTTCAATTTCCGCCTGTGGCGTCAATGCGGCGACGGAATCAATCACTATGACATCGATTGACCCAGACCGCACCAAACTTTCAACAATCTCGAGCGCCTGCTCCCCGGTATCCGGCTGTGAGATTAAAAGATCGTCGATTTTGACTCCTATTTTTTTCGCGTATTCCGGATCCAGCGCGTGCTCCGCGTCTACAAACGCGCAAAGTCCTCCTCCCTTCTGCGCGTTCGCTACAATATGCAAAGCGAGCGTCGTCTTTCCGGAAGATTCCGGACCGTAAATTTCGATAACTCTGCCCCTTGGAACACCTCCGACGCCTAGCGCCATATCAACGGCGAGCGATCCCGTCGGGATAACGTCCACATCCACTCTCCGGGCATCCCCGAGCTTCATAATCGCCCCCTCCCCGTATTTCGCCTGTATTTCACGAATGGCGGCTTCGACCCCAGACTTTTTTTCGTTTATAACTTCAGATTTTTTTGTCATTAGTTAATTATATAAAAGCTTTTTATTTTAACAAGACCGTCCTTAATATCCTCTTCTCGTGGCCAAATTTGTCCTCGGCGTAAATTTCAATGTCGTTTACTCCTTTGGCAAGCAAAATCTCCTCTTTAAAATTTCCATTTTCATCCGTGAAAATAGTCCTTCCGTTCAAGGTAAATTTTATAACATCCAAAGCTCGTCCTTTTACTTCCATAGGATTTTTATCAAAAACTTCCCCTTGGGTCGGACTTTCAATATAAATGCGCGGACCCCTTAAAAAATCTCTCGCCTGCCAGAGGCCATAAAACAAAACCAAAACGCCGACAAAACCAATAAAAAACTTTTTGTGCGATATTCTCATTTAAAAACTATCGTAAAATTCATCGGGTTTTAGTTCTGGCTTCGGCTCCGGGCTTGGCATAAAATTTTCCCTGCCAATTAATACTTCTCTCGCCTTCGAACCATCTTTTGGGCCAACAACCCCGCGTTCTTCAAGCAAGTCTACAATTCGGGCGGCTCTCGCGTATCCCAATTTCAATCTCCGCTGAAGATGCGAAGTAGAAACACTGCCAGATTCTATCGCGATCTGCCTTGCTTTCTCAAAAAGCTCCTCGTCCTCATCATTTTCTATATCCCCATCTAGGTTAATCGGGCGCGGCGCTGATAAACCCGGTGCTAGAGCTCCTCCATTTGAAACATCTCCGGAAATTTCCGTGATTACCTCGCCAACATCCTCAACATGCTCTTCGATCCATTCCGTAACTTTTTGGACTTCTTTTTCCGAAACGAATGCTCCTTGTATCCGTTTTGGCTTGCCAACATCCCCCGCGAGAAAAAGCATATCACCGTTTCCGAGAAGTTTATCTGCTCCGGATATATCCAAAATTGTCCGCGAATCGATCTGCGATGCCACCGCGAAAGCTATTCTTGAGGTAATATTCGCCTTAATTAAACCAGTGATAACCTCAACCGAAGGCCTTTGGGTCGAGAGGACTAAATGTATGCCAACCGCGCGCGACATCTGGGCTAACCGAACAATCGAAGCTTCAAGCTCTCTGGGATATGTCGCCATTATATCGGCTAATTCATCAATGACTATGAGCAGATACGGAAGTGTCTCGGCTTCTTTATCTTTAGAAAGAATATTTGAGTGATACGAGCTTATATCGCGCACTCCCCTTTGAGACAGAACTTCGTATCTCCTTTCCATTTCTTTCACAGCCCAGCGCAAAGACAGAATTGTCTTTTTTGCTTCATTGATCGGAGGAAACATTAGATGCGGAATCTTGGAATACGCGGAAAGCTCAACCCTTTTCGGATCAACAACTATTAATCTTAAAAATTCCGGAGTGTTCCTGTATAGGAGGCTCATCATAAAAGAATGTATCTGGACTGATTTCCCGGAACCGGTTGCACCAGCGATCAGCAGGTGCGGCATCTTTGCAAGATCGGCGTAAACAGCTTTGCCCGAAACATCGCGCCCTAGTGCAAACAAAAGTGGCCTGTCTGATTTTTGAAATTCCTCCGCGCCCAAAAGAGATCGAAGCCCAACTAGAGCAATGGATTTATTTGGAATTTCAATCCCAACAAGAGACCTGCTCGGAATCGGCGCCTCTATCCTCAAAGGATGCGCGGCAAGCGCCAAAGCAAGATCATTTTGAAGCCCAATTATTTTGGAGAGTTTCATGCCCTCCGCGGGTTTGAGCGTGTATTGCGTTACCGAAGGGCCGACATTCACTTCCATCATCTCAACCTCAATCCCAAAAGTCTGAAGAGTTCGTTTTATAATGTTCGAATTAGCCTTAATATCTCCAGAGGAAGGCGTCCCGCGATCATTTTCAAGGAGATCCAATGGCGGAAGTAACCCGGACATTTCGCGAAGCCCTTTTGATCTTTTTGTTTTCAACGAGAGAACGCCGAATTCATCGGCTGGAGCCGGTTTTGGTTCCGCTTCTTTGATAACCGGCTTTAGCGGGGCAACCGGTATAGTGATGACTGGTTTAAGCTCGTCTTCTTCCCTCCTGGCCGTTGTGCCCGACGGGCCAGAGGCCTCATCTTTTTTAAATAATCCTAAGATGTGAAAATTCATCATTATAAAAAACCCGGCGATATCCAAAGCCAAAAGCAGGATCAATGCCGCCCAGAAATCAAAAAGTCTTAAAAAGGTGTAGCTTGCTCCAAGCCCTACGTATCCAGCGGCCATATCCCGAAATACCAAATCAACTATGCCTAAAGTTGAGATTAAAAATAATCCGGCGCCGATAACGGTCGCGGATACAAAATTCCTGCGGAAGGCGAAAAGAAACGAAAATCCGCCGAAAAGAAAAACCAACGGGACCAAGAAAAATGCTTTTCCAAAAAGAAACTCAAATAAACTCTGTAGTCCATTCCCGACAAGCCCCGCCTTCCCGAAAGCCGCCAAAGTCAGCAAAAACGCTACCGCAAATGCAAAAATCGCGAAGATTGATTGCTTCGTCTCATGCCTTATTCCCTCATGCCATCGGGACTTTGATTTCCCGTTTTTATTTTTATCTTTCTTGACCACAAATTATTTGAGTATTATACCAGAAAACAAAAAAACCGTCGCATGAATGCTAACGGAATTGTTTTGGCGGAGTGGATTGCATATGCAATCCACTCCGCTGTTAATTTCTCCTTATTTCAGAGGTCGAACGCCTCTGACTTCATCTTCCCAGGTACGCGGTCTGGATTCTACTGGCCGGGCGGGAGCAGGAAACTTCAGCTCAAGATCTCGAGAAATGCGATCTAGGTGTCCGAGATACTCTTGCCGCCCACGCTTCACTTCTTTAGTCAGTGCGGCTTTGAGTGCCAGACAATGTTTGGGAAAACAATTCTCTGGGTTGAGCGCCGATAACTCCAAATACCGTGGCGCTTCTGCTTCTCCCGGAGTTCCTGCATCTTTGAGTTCCCCGATCGTTTTTATCAGATAAAAATGGCTGGGGATTGGAGATTGAGCACCGAAAGTTATTATGCGCTCAAAACTCACGACCTCTAATCGTGTTTCTTCCCAAACTTCTCTCTGAAGGGTGGAGTACAGGTGGTCGCCATGTCCCTCGATTCTGGCTGATTCATAATCCTCTTCGTCAACCATTCCACCGGGAAAGCCGTATAGATCGGGTTTTACCGTCTCCGTCCGACGCACCATCCATTCCTGGTAACGTTCGTCTGGAATGCCTTCTCTTCTCCAAGCCTCGAACAAATCCTCCCGCTTGAAAAACTTGATCACTGCGATCAATGTCTCAATACTTTTTACAACCAGGACTTTGCCCTCAACTAAATTAATCCCGCCGACAAATTCTCTTTTCATAATCTGCCTTTCTGCCCGAATGTCGGTGCCGCGTTTTGAATTTTTGTTAAAGCAACAACCTCTCAACTAAATCCTCCTCCGACCTTGCGTCGGAGAAGAACTTGGTTGAAGTTTTGTGTCGGGGGGAGTTGGTGAATATTTCATCACCAACTCCCCCCGACGGGTTTTTACGCCTTTCGAGCTATGGCCATGATGACCAATCCGGCTATCGCGCATAGAGCCAACGCGATTGCAGAATGATAGTCAAAATTGCCGGTAATCGTGGCCAGCTGCTTCAGCTCTAAAACTAGATAAGCCACGACCGCCTCCACAAAAACGCCCCCAGTTAGAAGCGCTTTATTCATGCTCCCTCCTTTTTTGTCTCGATATATCGAGACGTTAGCGTTGGCGTCGTTGAACCGACTGAACTTGGGGCTTGAGTTCCAGGCTACGAACAATCGTGCCCGTAGTTAGAAACTCAGAGTAACAACATGTGCTGTGCAAAATTGTCTGAGCTTCTTCCAGTAGTGCGATTGCCTTCAGAAGCAATTTTCCAGCCTCCTCGTCCGCACTCATCAAGTCCACCGGCAAATATTCTTCATTAGCCATCGTCTTTTTCTCCTTTCAAAGTTTTAAGAACATGTTAATGTTTAGCCCTTTGGCCACATTTTTTCAATTATACCCCTAAAACGGCTTTAAGTCAACAACATAAAGAGCCCTTAAAATAAGGGCTCTTTGAGAGAAAATATGAGATTTAATATCTTGAGCGTGTTCGAGATTCCCTTCTTTCGCGGTGATATTCTTCCTCTATCTCTTCTTCATCTTTAGATTCGTAATCTTTTCGGTACCCTGTTCCGGCCGGAATTAAGCGTCCAATGATGACGTTTTCCTTAAGTCCGTGAAGTTTATCTTCTTTTCCTTCGAGTGATGCAGATATTAGGACGCGAGTCGTTTCCTGGAAGGAAGCGGCGGCCAAAAAACTCGAAGTTGAAAGCGCGGTTTTTGTAATCCCCAAGACTATCCCCGCTCCTTCGGCGACTTTCCCATTTTTCACAGAGACTTTTTCATTCTCCTCGATCAATTCGGTTTTCTCGATAACATCTCCGATCGCGAATTTCGTATCCCCGGAATCCTTAACCCTAATTCGGGAGAACATCTGCGAAACAATCACCTCAACGTGCTTGTCGTTTATGGACGCACCTTGCAAAGAATAAATTTTGCCAACTTCGCTTATTATATAATTTTGCGCCACAGACGTGCCCGAGAGCCCAAAAAGCTCTTTGATATCAATTGGCCCTTCGCACAAGGCTTGTCCTTTCTTAACTTCACTTTCTTTCTGCACAGTGAGCGATCTTCCAAAAGGAATTACAAATTCTTTTGTCTCCTCCCCTTTCTTTTTATTTTTTTCGCTAACCAAAATTTTAACCACTTTTTCCCTGCCACTATCCCCTATTTCGATAACCGTCCCGTCAACATCCGAAAGAACCGCAGCATTCTTTGGTAGACGCAGTTCGAAAATTTCTTCAATCCTCGGCAAACCCATTGTTATGTCCGAGGCTCCGGCAACTCCTCCGACATGGAAAGTCCGCATAGTAAGCTGCGTGCCCGGCTCGCCTATCGCCTGCGCGGCGACAATACCAACCGCTTCTCCCATTTTAACCGTAGCGTTCGAACCTAGATCGTACCCGTAGCATGTTTGGCAAAGTCCGCGTAAGGTCTGGCAAGAAATCGGAGAACGAAGCGTTACAATTTCAATTCCTGATTTATCTAATAAATCCGCATCTTCATGCGATATAAGATGCCCTTTTTTGAAAATCAGTTTTTGATCCGCCCACTTCGCGTCCTGCGCCAAAACTCGTCCGAAAATCCTTGCGTTAAAAGATTTTCCGTACTCCTCAATATTTTTTCGGATTATCTTGAGGCCGGTCGTATCTTTGCAATCCTCTTCTCGAATAATCAGTTCCTGCGCGACATCGACAAGGCGGCGCGTAAGATATCCGGCATGCGCGGTCTTAAGCGCGGTATCCGCCGTTCCTTTTCTGGCGCCGTGTGTCGAGATAAAATATTCCAAAACGTTAAGGCCTTCCTTGTACGAAGATAGGATCGGGAGCTCTATTGTGCGGCCAGCCGGGTTTCGAACAAGTCCCTTCATTCCAGTCATTTGCGTCACCTGTGTCCAAGTTCCACGTGCGGCGGAAGAAACCATTAGATGTATAGGCCCCTCTTCATTCAAAACTGTCGGAACAATTTCATCAACTTTTCTTTTGACCTCCGCCCAAATCGAGATGACTTTATCGTATCTCTCTTCGTCGGTAAGCAATCCGTCGTTATATTGTTCGTCTACTTTCTTTGCCTCTATTTGCGCTTCTTTTAATATCGCGCTTTTTTGTTCTGGCACTTTCAGATCGTCCATTCCCCAAGAAATCCCAGACACAGTCGCGTACTTAAATCCGAAAGATTTTATTTTGTCCAAAATTGGTGGCACTTTATCGACTCCGTAATCAACGATTAATTTAGCGACAATTCTTTCCAAGATTTTCTTTTTAATATCTTCATTCATGTATTCGAAATCGTTCGGCAAGACGGAATTGAATAAAAGCCTGCCGACGGACGTCTCAAAAATTCCGCCCTCATATTTCTTATACTTCGGAGTCATTGTTGCGCGAACTTTTATTTTAGCTTTCAGGTCCAAAATTTCGTAATCATAAGCTAAAACCGCTTCATTGGGATTCGAAAATATTTTTCCTTCTCCCTTTACGTCGGATCTTAATTTTGTGAGCCAATAGCATCCGATAACCATATCCTGCGAAGGTGTGACTGTCGGATCGGCGGTTCCAGGTTTTAGAAGATTCTTGGTCGCCGCCATAATATCCGCCGCTTCCCGCTGAGCTTCTTCAGTAAGCGGGACGTGGACCGCCATTTGGTCTCCGTCAAAGTCGGCGTTGAAAGCGGAACAAACCATCGGGTGGATTTGGATCGCGTTTCCCTCAATCAAAATCGGCTGGAAAGCCTGAATTCCTAGGCGGTGCAAAGTCGGCGCGCGGTTCAATAAAACATATTTCCCTCGAATCACATCTTCCAATATCGCCCATACATCTGAAGTCACATCGTCAATCAATCTGTTGGCAGATCGTATATTATGCGCGAGGCCAGCGGTTATAAGCTTATTAATTACGAACGGGCGAAAAAGTTCCAATGCCATATGCTTCGGAAGCCCGCATTGATGTAGCTTAAGATCTGGTCCGACAACAATAACAGAACGCCCTGAATAATCCACGCGCTTCCCCAAAAGATTTTGGCGGAATCTGCCCTGCTTTCCTTTAAGCATGTCCGCAAGCGAGCGCAGAGGGCGTTTTTGCGCCTGCGATGTTGCGGCACCAGGCCCGCGCCTTATTGAATTATCCAAAAGCGCATCAACAGCTTCCTGGAGCATCCTTTTTTCGTTTCGAACAATCACTTCAGGGGCTTTTAGCTCCAAAAGTTTTTTCAAACGATTATTCCGATTTATTACTCTTCGGTAAAGGTCGTTTACATCGGATGTTGCGTGCCTTCCTCCTTCGAGCTGAACCATAGGGCGAAGCGCTGGAGGAGAAACTGGAATAATATTTAAAAACATCCACTCTGGACGAGTTCCGGACCTTTCCATCGCTTTGACGAGCGAGAGTCTCTTGATAACTTTTTTCCTCGCCAACGGATTTTCCGTTTCCTCTAGTTCTTTTTCAAGCTCCTTCCTAAGACTCGACATGTTTACATCTTTGCAAAGTTTAAATAGAGCTTCCGCCCCGATGCCCGCTTCAAAAACCTCGCCCCAGCGCAAAGAGAGCCTATGATACTCCACTTCAGACAAAACTCTTCTAATGCGGACACTGTCGATTTCTTTTTTGGCGGCATCCCATGCTTCTTTTAGGCTAGACTTGTCTTTCTCCTTCATCCCTTCTTTTTTTGCTTTAGATTTGAATTCTTTCTCAAGCTCCCTGTGTGATTCCTCTTTAGCTTTATCATTAACTTTAGTAATAATGTAGCCGGCGAAATATATCACTCTCTCCAATTCTGGAATCGATAGGTTCAAAACCAGCCCAACGCGAGACGGGACTCCCCGCATAAACCATATGTGCGATACGGGCGAAGCAAGCCTTATGTGCCCCATACGCTCCCGGCGCACGATTGAGCGTGTTACTTCAACTCCGCACTTGTCGCAAATTATTCCCTTGTACCTGATCCTGCGATATTTTCCGCAATAGCACTCGTAATCTTTTTCCGGGCCAAAAATGCGCTCGTCAAAAAGCCCGTCTTTCTCGGCTCTCTGCGTCCTGTAATTTATTGTCTCGGGTTTCGTAACCTCTCCTCTGGACCAAGCCAAAATTTTCTCGGGAGACGCGAGCCTGATTGAAATTGATTTAAAATCTGTTACTTTTGTTTCCATAATTTTAAATTCTGATAACTATGTCATCCTTGCCCCTCTCAACCTTTGCATTTTTTTCAACTTCTTCTTTGACTCCCTTTAGATCAACGTCAAGTCCCAAAGCTTTAAGCTCATTTACCAAAACATGGAAAGAGGCCGGCAAATTTGGGCTCTTGAATTTCTCTCCCCGAACGATAGCGTCGTAAGCCGCCGCGCGTCCCAAGACATCGTCCGATTTTATCGTCATCATTTCCTGCAAAGTATGCGCGGCTCCGTATCCCTCGAGCGCCCAAACTTCCATTTCCCCGAATCGCTGTCCTCCTCCCTGCGCCTTCCCTCCGAGAGGCTGCTGGGTAATTAGCGAATATGGCCCGATCGATCTCATGTGAATCTTATCTTCCACCATATGTATCAGTTTCATTATGTAAATCATCCCAACCGTTACTTCCTGATCAAATACCTCTCCGGTACGTCCGTCGGAAAGTTTAATCTTTCCGTGTTCTGGCAGACCTGCTTTTTTCAATTCGCCTTTTATCTCTTCTTCAGAAACTCCGTTCAGCGCCGGAGTTATCGCTTGATAATTGAGCGCCTTCGCGGCCCATCCCAAGTGCGTTTCCAAAATTTGCCCGATATTCATACGAGACGCAACTCCGAGAGGATTTAAAATTATATCAACCGGTGTGCCGTCCGGAAGATACGGCATCTCCTCAACCGGAAGAATTTTCGAGATGACTCCTTTGTTTCCGTGACGTCCAGCAAGCTTGTCTCCGACGGAAATTTTTCTCAACTGCGCGATCTCAACCTGTACTCTTTTTATAACACCCGTATCTAGTTTATCTCCTCTTTCTCTCGAAAAAACTTTTATACCGACGACTCTTCCAGCTTTTCCGTGCGGAACGCGCATAGAAGTATCCTTGACATCCCTCGCTTTTTCTCCAAAAATCGCGCGCAGCAGCCGCTCTTCAGGAGTAAGCTCAACTTCGCCCTTGGGCGTAATTTTGCCAACTAAAATATCGCCAGATCGTACTTCCGCGCCGATTCTAATAATTCCCTCTTCGTCCAAATCCTTTAATTTTTCTTCGGAAACATTCGGAATATCGTGCGTGGTTATCTCTGGCCCGAGTTTCGTATCCCGCACATCCACCATGAAATCCTCGATATGAATCGAGCTGAAAGTATCTTCCTTGACCAATCTCTCGGAAAGTATAATCGCGTCCTCAAAATTAGCGCCTCCCCATGAAAGAAAAGCTACAAGCAAATTCTGCCCGAGCGCTAAAACACCGTGATCAGAAGAAGAAGTATCAGCAAGGACTTCTCCTTTTTCGACGACATCGCCAAGCTCTACGATGGGACGCTGATTGATGACGGTAAAATCATTCGAGCGCAAAAAATTTACCAAAGGATAATTGGTTTCTTTATTGGACGATTTGACCGTAATTCTTGAAGCATCTACCTGAGAGATAGTTCCGCCCTCACCCGCGACTGTAAGCCTTCCGGAATCTCGGGCGGCGCGTTCTTCTATCCCAGTTCCAACCAAAGGGGCTTGCGGCTTTATGCATGGAACCGCCTGCCTCTGCATGTTTGAACCCATCATCGCGCGATTCGCGTCGTCGTGAGCGAGAAATGGTATAAGCGTAGTCGCGATTGAAAACGCCTGTTCCGAAGCGACTTCTATAAAATCTATTTCTTCTCTCTTCATCAATCCCGGAGAACCCTTAACCCTGCCTTCGGTTTCCGCGTCTAAAATCAATCCGCTCTTATCCATATTGGTACCGGCCTGCGCGATATTGTATTTCGCATCCTCAAAAGCTGTCATATACCTTATCTCATCCATGATCTTCCCTTCTTTAACTTTCCTATACGGAGTCTCCAAAATTCCGTATTTGTTCACTCTGGCGTATCCCGCAAGGTGAACAACAAGACCGATGTTCGGTCCTTCCGGAGTTTCAATCGGGCAAATTCTCCCGTAGTGCGACGGGTGCACGTCGCGAACCTCGAAGCCGGCGCGCTCTCGAGTTAATCCCCCGGGACCGAGCGCGGAGAGGCGGCGTAAGTGTTCGAGCTCGGATAAAACATTGACTTGGTTCATAAACTGGGAAAGCTGGTTAGTTGTGAAAAATTCTTTCAAAATCGCCATAAAGGGGCGTGCGTTTATTAGATGCGCGGGCGTGAGCGTTGTTTGATCGAGAGTTGACATTCTGTCTTGTATAGTTCGCTTCATTCTCGTCATTCCAACTCTTAACCTTTGTTGTAAAAGTTCGCCCAAGGAGCGGATTCTCCTGTTTCCGACATGATCAACATCATCCGCTTCCGCGTTTGGCGCTGAATTCAAAGTTAAGATATGCAAAATTATTTTAACCAAATCGTTGCCAGATAAAACTCTGGAAGTTGGGTCATCTGAAAGCCCAAGGCGCTGGTTTAATTTATACCGTCCAACAGACGAAAGATCATATCTTTCTCCTGAAAACATCGCAGATATAAGATCCTTCGCCGTCTCCATTGTTGCGGGCTCGCCCGGACGAAGCCTTTTATAAATTTCCATATAGGCCTCGGTTGCGTTTTTTGTCGGGTCCTTATCGAGCATTTTCTTTATGATCTGGTCAACTTCTCCATCTTTGGAAAACTTGCTTAAAATCTCCTCGTTCGTCTCAACGCCGAAGATCCTCAAGATGCAAGAAGCGGGAATTTTTCTTTTACGATCAATTCTCGCGTAGAGAGCTCCGTCAGCGTCCGATTCAAATTCAATCCAGGCTCCTCTCGAAGGAATTATTTTCGCTCCGAAATATTTTTTCCCGCGAGAAAAATTAGCGGTGAAATAAACTCCGAAGGAACGGGCTAACTGCGAAACGATGACGCGCTCAACGCCATTCACTATAAATGTTCCTCTGGGAGTCATTAATGGCATGTCCGCTAAAAATATTTCCTGCTCCTTCATCTCCCCGGTTTTCTTATTTGTGAGACGCGCCTTAACTCTCAAAGTCGCGTCGAATGATGCATTTTGCGCCTTCGCTTGATACTCATCGTATTTCGGCTCGTCTAAAACATAATCTATAAATTCCAATTCCAAATCCTCTCCGCCGTAATCCTTGATCGGGGAAGATTCCTTGAAAAGATCCTTAATTCCGTCGGACAGAAACCAGCGCCAGCTCTCGAGCTGGATTTCCGGTAAGTAAGGCAATGCGACTAAGGGTTCGCGATAATTAGAAAAATATTTTTTCTGCATAAAATTAACAACCAAAAACCCCTTATTCTTTAAGGGATTCGCTTTATATTAGGTTATTTATGATTTATGGGTTTGCACCCTGGCCTATATTTAGGACGTGTAATTTTTCATCCAAAACTCAATCGTTATTTCCATTATAGACGTATCCAAAAACATGTCAACCCCGTTGTGTGTAAACAACGGGGTTGGGTTAGAAGAGTTAATTAAATTCTCGAGGCTTGGTTTTTCTCAATGCTTGAACTTTCTTATTCCTAAGCCTTTTTAGGGTTTCTTGATGATCCAGGCCAAAGAGTTTAGCAATGCATCCGGAAGCTTCCCATAACTCCTTTTCGGTTGCGTCAACCCAAAAGAGTTTAAGTTTTTCCTCAAGTTCCTCCTTTCTCGCCCCCATAGATTTTTTGTTTCGAATCTCATAAGCCTCCAAAGCCAGAGTCAACCAAACAACAAAATTAGCCATAGCCCCTCCTTTTACTGAAAACATTATACTCTCGAAAACGCTTTTGTAAACAAAAGGCAAAATGCCGTATTTGCGCTATCGCGTAAATACGGGATAGATGAACTTGTGACTTTATGCCTTCTTCTCGCGGTAGTTATTCCAAGTGACAAGCAATGGCGAGGCGATAAAGATTGAGGAATAAGTTCCTGCGACAATGCCGATGATTAATGCGAGGGCAAAATATTTTGTCGCCTCGGCACCAAGAAAAAATAGCGCAGTCAAAACGACGAGAACCGTGAGAGAAGTGTTAATGGAGCGGGTTAAAGTCTGGCTCAAAGATTTTCCCACCGTCTCTTCAAATGTTTCTTTCTTGGCAAGCGTCAGGTTTTCTCTAATTCGGTCGAAAACGACGATCGTATCATGAACGGAAAATCCGAGGACCGTTAAAATCGCTGTGACGAAAAGAGTGTCTACTTCTACTCCTTTAAAATGCCCGAGAAGCGAGAAAACTCCGAGCGGAATAAAAACATCGTGGAAGAGGGCTATAACGGCAAAAATTCCGTAGAACCAAGATGAGACCGGGAGGGAAACTTTCCTGAAAGCAAAAGCGATATATAAAATAATCGCGACGAGCACCAAAATCATCGCCCAGATTGAGCGTGAGCGTAGTTCCTGACCAATCGTCGGCCCGATTGTATTCGCGCTCGAATCTTTAATCTCCCCCAATTTCGAAAGTTCTATCGTGATTTTTTGCCGTTCATCCGTCGAAAGCTCGCGAGTTCTTATGGAAAACCCGGCATCTCCCGCGGGCTGGACAACAACTTGCCCCAAATTAAGCGCTTCCATTTTCTGCCGGACTATATTTATATCGGGGCGCGAACTATATTGAATTTCAATAAGCGAACCTCCGGTGAAATCAATCCCAAATTTCAGCCCGTAAAAAGCGAGCGAAATAACGCTCGTCGCGACCAAAATTATCGAAAATATATAACTGAATTTTCTAATTCTAACTAGCCCCATATAGAGTTCTCATTATCTTTCTTTCTTGGCCTTTGTTCGAAAATTCAAGAGCGCGTAAGAACGTCCTTGTTATCGTAATCGCGGAGAGCATGCTCAAAACAATGCCAAGCCCCAAAGTCAGCGCGAAACCGGAAACGCTCTGGCTACCGAGATAAAAAAGTATTACTGACGTGATTAAACTCGAAACGTTGGAATCCCTAATCGAAAGCCACGCACGGGAAAATCCCTCCTCCACCGCCATCGCGAGAGATTTTCCGCCGCGAAGTTCTTCTTTCGTGCGTTCAAAAATCAGAATATTCGCGTCAACCGCCATACCGATAGATAAAATGAACCCGGCGATGCCTGCGGCGGTCAGATAAATTGGGATTAGTTTGAAAAGAGTTAGAGCAAGAGACGTGTAAATCAAAAGGGCGATGACGGCAATCAACCCTGGCAGGCGATAGAAAAAAATCAAAAATAGGGCGACCCCAATTATCCCGTAGAACCCGGCCTGAAGCATTCGATTCAAAGTATCCGCGCCAAGATAAGCGCCGAGAGTTTCTTCCTTAATCAAAGATATGGGAACTGGCAGAGCCCCGGAATTTAGGTTTCTGACAAATTTCCGCGCTTCCTCGCGAGAGAAATTTCCGCTGATGACCGCTTGTCCTTGCGTTATCTCCTCGCGAACAGTCGGCATGGAAATCGGGATGCCATCAAGAAAAATCGCCACGGGCTTTCCTATATTTTCTTTTGTTATTTTCGCGAAAAGGTCGCGCCCCTCGTTGTTAAATTCGAGGCCGACGGTCGATTCCAAAGTTGTCTGATTATATTCCAACAAAGCCTTCTGCAAAAATCTTCCAGTAAGCTTCGTCGGCTCGAAGGAACCTAAGACTCCGACAAAATCTTGCGCATCCTGTTTTTTCTGAAGGTCTTCAATAGTCACACCTGTCTTAAGCGTCTGGAATTCGAGATAAGGCGTCTCGCCTATTATTTTTATCGCGTTATTTACGTCAAAAACTCCCGCCAGTTCCACGATTAGCCTATCTTCATCTCCCCTCTTTTTAACTTGAATTATCGGCTCGGATACTCCAAATAAATTTACGCGGTTCTCGATTATGTCCCGGAGCCCGGCCATCGCTTCCGATCTTTCGGAATCCGGGATGGAAGATGTGTCTGCCTTATATTCCAAACTTATCCCTCCCTGCAAATCCGGTCCTAAACTAAACTCTCTCTTTAAAAAATCAGGAGTAAAAGCAAAATGCCCGGCAATATCAAAATAACCGGCTAATATTCCCAAGATTATAAACAATGCCGCCAATATTCTCGATTTCCACATATATTGAAAAAGTTTAGCATATCTATTAGGATGGATACAATTTGCACGAATAAGGAGGCGGAATGGACATTAAAATCATTGTAGCGGTTTCAAAAAATGGATTCATGGATATCCCCGGAGTTCAGATGTCAAAAGAAGACCGAGAATTTCTGAGAAGTAAAATTAAAGGCGAAGCGGTCATAATAAGCCGCGGCACATATGTAAACGCTCTGAAATTCAGGGGTGGCAAGCCTTTCGATTGCAGCGAGATTATTGTAATCACAACGAAAGAGAATCTTTCTTTTCCTAGGTGTCGCACTGGGGGCTCGCTCAGAAAGGGGCTTAGCTTACTCCAAAACAGAGAGAAAGTTATGGTGCTCGGAGGACAAAAACTTTATAGTGAAGCGTTGGCTCTGCCGGAAACATCTACAATCTACCTGACCGAAATAGATGTGGAATACGACGGGAAAGTAAAGTTCCCCGAATTCGATTGTTCTTACTTTAAGTTAATTCACTCGGACTCGCACGATAACGCAAAACCGCCCGTCACCTTCAAAATATTCAAGCGATCTTGCCCCCTTTGTCTTTCACATCCGCGCAAGTTCTTCGGCAATCCCGTAAAGGAAGAGGTTTTCTGGGATTTCTATCAGCATCGCGGGAGATATATTGCCATATACAAAAAAGGGCATACGCATGTGATAATGAGCAGAGAGGAAAGTCAAGAATTGGATAGCTTTGTCGCATGGTTAAAGTTTGAACACAGGGAAGGGTGGAAAACTCCCTGGCGCACTCTTGGGTTCGATCATGCGCATGTTTTTTTCAACTGGCGAGCCGTTGCTCCAAATTAAAAAGAGACCCAGTCCGAAAATATTCTCGGACTGGGTTTTAATAATTTACTGACTGAATTTTTCTTTGAGTTTCTCCTCCTTTTTTTTAATTTTTTCCTCAAGACCGCGCCTTGCGAAATCGTATTCATTCATATCGGCTTTGATAAAGGAAGCAATTATTGGATAGGCCTTCTGGATCAATTTAAATTTCTCCTGCGCGACGTGGCGATAATCCGGGTGTCCCTGCGAGCCAGTCCGAAGCTCTATTTCCCAAAACGCCTGCCGCACATTTTGATATTGATAAAATCGCACTCGATGAAAAAGAGTCGTCGCGTATTGCGCGTGCTCCTCTCCGAGCTTTGACACAATTTTTTGATAAAGCTTTTCCACTTTCTCCATTGCTTTATGAACATGATCCGCGAGCCCAGCCTCTTCTATCTCCGGAGGAACATCATATCCGTGGACAACCGTAAAAAACTGGCGTTCTTGTGTGTGCATGCGGTGACGGTGCAAATCGCGATACGCTCCCGCGTTCAAAACAATCTCAAAGCGCATGAAAGCGTTCTCGAACGCTCTCCCGACTTTCTGCCATCGCTCTCCCCTACCTTCGAGATATTTTGCAATAATCCGCTTCTTTTCCTCCGCGCTCATTTTTTTTGCGGCGTCAATCAAATTCGCCCAGCTTGATTTTGATGCAGGAAAAAGTATTCCGGCTACTATCGCCGCCTCGCCGTCCTGATCGTAATTCGCAAGTAGGACTTCGGCCTTGCTGGCTTTAATGACGAAAGATTCGGCCTCCGGTCTGATTCTATCTTTTTTGCCGGCCAAATATTTCTGGTATTCCTTGGATTTCACCTCGTCGAGGCGCAAAAGTAGCGAGCCAATTTCCCCCGAAAGCTCTTTTTTTGCGCTCTCCCCTAGCCACCTGATCTCGCCTAGTTTATGCTCGAGTGAATTCGTAATCGCGTATTCGAAAGCTTGCCCGTTTCCGAAAAAGGCGACTTGCCCCAAAGTAGACATAGGCAAAATTCCTCGGGCGGTATCGAAAGCTTTTTTCTCTATAACGCCCGCTTTCTCGTTCGGAAACTTTTCTTGGAACCAAACTTTAAGCTTGCTTATCAAATCAAAATTTGTCTCAAAAAGAAAATCGTTTACGGATTTGTATTCTTCTCCCAAGCCCGCGTCGATAATATCTGGATCGGTATAATATAGATATTTTCTGTCTACTTTTTTAGAAAAATCGACATAGCGAGTAGATTTTTCTATGGGTGCCAAACCGATCCTAAAATCCTCGATAAATTTCATTGAAACCTGCGAGATTCCCCAGACGACAAGATATGTCCCCGCCATCTGGGCGATGGAATCGTCCCCATAGGCCGCGAGCCACTTCGCGTAAAATTGCTTAGCCTTACTCGCGAAGGATTTCATATCATGCGCGTGATGAAATTTTACCAACTCCTCAAGTTCCGCTGCGAGTTCTTTATCCTCGCCGTCGATAATTGGATAAATATATTCTTTCAATAGAACTCGTAAAAGCGAGTCAGACGCGCGGCTTGCGCGAGAACAAAGCGCCCCCGCCAACTCCGGCGGAAGATTTTTGAGCCCAGCGACAATTCCGTCCATACTTGAAACGAAGGGCATTAAATAATGCCTATCTCTCTCTGACCATTCTTCAGGCTTAAAATCCGGCTGATACTTTTGGTTTATCATTTTACTAACCTCCGCTTAATTTGTTTAAAGACCTCATTAATGCTCTTTTCTCCGTTTATAGTATAAACATTCTTAAATCTCTTTGAAAAGGTCTTATAAAAATTGCGTACCTTGGTAAGTTTTTCTGCTTTCTCAAAAAGCTCTTTCGCTTTCCCTCGTTTTTCAATGCGCCTAATCGCAATTCTTGGGTCTACATCCAAAATAAAAGTCGTATCAGGATGCAAGAATTTTTTATTTTTATCGATGAGGTACTCAAGATCCACTCCGCTCGCTGCGCCAAACGCGAAAGTTGAGAAATAATATCTATCGCAAATAACAATAATGCCTTTTTTCAATGATGGAATAATTAACTTTTTCAAGTGTTCTTTGCGATTTTCCATGAAAAGATCCTGAAGGTCTTTTAAGCCCATTTTTATTTTTTTCTCAAGAACTTTTCTTATCTTTTTTCCTGATTTGCTTTCGATATACGGCTCTTTTGTAAGCAACACCTTCCTTTTCCTATCTTCAAAATATTTCTCAAGCAATCCTGCTTGCGTCGAATCGCCAGACCCATCTAATCCCTCCATTACAATAAAAAGTGGCTTTTTATTCATGAGATCTTAAAGTGCTTAGAGAGCCTCGGGAGTTTTTCTTCGTCCTTTGAATTGTAGTTCGAATCCGGCAGAGCATCATAACTCATTTCAGGAATTTCCATCATTTTCTCAAATCTGAATTTCGCCACAGGCTGGCCGTCGCGCAAAAGCACGTCCGAAAACGGCCGAATTTCCAATACTCCGCGCCTTCCTTTTCCTTCTCCATGCTCTCCCCAGCCCCAGCCTGGATCAAAAAATCCAGCGTAGTGAGTCCTAAATTCCCCTGATCTCTCGTCCATCGGCACAACTTCCGAAGAGAAGTGCGGAGGAACCTTGACCGCTTCTTTTGTACGAATGATATAAAAACTATCTTTCTTCAAAAAGACCGTGCCGTTTTTAGATTTTAACGATTGGAAAAATTCTTCCGGTTGGTAGTGTCCCTTTAGACTGAAATCTAAAACTTTACCGGAACCGCGACATTCGTACCCTACAAAATCGTCATTAAGTTCCGCAGTCAATATCAAAGCGCCATCGTCGTCTCTTATTTTTATCTCATCGTAAGTAAGCGGTTTTCCTTTGTGCCACAAAAGCTGGTCGCGTTCAAAGTAAAATCTCAATTCTTCTTCTTTGAATCTTGTATCGTGGTTGAAAAAACGGATTTGTGAAAGTGAAATGCCAGACTTGAGTCTCACTGGGTATGATCTCGGCTCGATAGCAAGCCATAACTCGCCGCGGTATCCGGCAGGCGCCACTGTGTCATACCGTGAAATTCCGTCAGCAATTACTCGCGCGTGTATATCGTTTCTGCCTGTAGACGATTTTGGATTTGAATAACCGTAAATATCTTCTCTAAGTTCAAGCGATTCTTCCAGCTTGGCGAGATAAGTGACTCCTCTTTCCAGAGGATAATCCAAACTATGTGGAGAAGCACCCATTCCAGAAAGTATATCCCTAACTTTTTCTCCTGGCTTCGGCAAAAAAACTCCGTCCACCCTATAAAATTCTTCGGAGATGCGCAAATCAAGTGAAGCAGGGCGTACACTCGATTCCAAAGCACTTTTAATAGAGCCGTTTTTAATCATCTCAAGTATTAACTGACATGGGACGGCCCCTAACTTCTTAGACATAGTTTTATTATTCTACCTCGATTCCCATTGAACGGGCAGTGCCCTCAACAATTTTCATCGCACCCGCGAGATCTTTCGCGTTCAGATCTTCCATCTTTTTTTCGGCAATTTCTTTAACTTGGGCTTTCTTAATCTTGCCAACTTTCTCTTTAAGCGGATTTCCTGAACCTTTCTCGATGCCAGCCGCCTTTCGCAGGAGATCCGAGGCTGGCGGAGTTTTTAGAACAAAAGTGAAAGTTCTATCTTGATATATCGTTATCTCCGCTGGAATAATTGAATCTCCCTTGTCTGCCGTTTGCTCATTAAACTTCTTCACAAACTCCCCAATATTTATGCCGTGCGGACCCAACGCTGTCCCGACCGGTGGCGCTGCCGTCGCTTTCCCTGCGGGAAGCTGAAGTTTGAGAATTGTTTTAACTGCCTTTGCCATGATTAGTTTATAGCTTTTTCACTTGTAAAAAATCAAGCTCGACTGGAGTTTCTCTTCCGAACATCGAAACCAAAACCTTTATTTTCCCTCGATCTTCGTCCACTTCGTTTACCTTCCCCTCAAATTCTTTAAAAGGCCCGTCCGTAATGCGAACTAAATCTCCAACTGAAACATCTACTTTGAATTTCGGCTCGACATCGCCCATTCTCTTAAAAAGGACGTCTATCTCCTCGCGGGAAAGCGGGGTTGGTGTTGTCCCGGAACCGACAAAGCCCGTCACCCGGGGCGTATTTCGAACGACATACCAAGAATCATCCGTCACGATCATCTCAACCAAAACATAGCCCGGATATACTTTTTCCTCCACGCTTCTTCTTTTCCCGCTTTTAATTTTTATCTTTTTTTCCGTCGGCACAAGCACATTAAAAATTTTATCTTCCATTCCTAATGATTCAATCCTTTGGCGCAAATTTCTCGCGACCGCGTCTTCATACCCGGAATACGTATGCACCGCGTACCAATTTCTGCCAAATTCTCCAGTCTGCTTAGCCATCAGAATACAAAATTATTTAGTAAATACTGAAACAACACGTCCAAAAGCCCGACATATGCCGCGAGAATTGCAGATGTTCCGACAACTAAAAGAGTGAAGCGGATTGTATTCTGTCGGGTCGGCCAATTGACGTGCCGTAATTCCTGCCGTGTTTCCTTTAAATAATTAGTAAATTTTTCGAAAAAGTTCATTTTTTTGCGTTTTTTGGGCTTTTTAAAAGCCCCGAGGGGCTTATCTTTTAATAATACCAATACCAAATAAAAAAACAAGGGGCCAGTCTGAAAGCAGGCTGGCCCCTTCTTGCTGACCCGTAGGCACTCTTTTACTTTGCTGTGGCTAGTTGAGGTCGGAGTCGGACGCCGAAAAGAGAAGTCAGTATTTCGGTATTCGCTGCCGTTGCGGTTGCTATCGGTATCGAAAAAGCCAAGCCATGGAAAGTTTTTACGACTCGGCAATCTTTGATCCCCCTAACTATTGCATCTCTGCGAATTCCGTGAAACTGTTCCTCGCTCAGCGAAATCATCAACGGCCGGACAATCATCGAGCCGCCGATAAACTGTATTTCGGCACTAACCTCGCTTTCACTATTTTTGCGCCTCTTTCCATCCTTCTTCTTTGCTCCAACCATTTTCTGTCGCCTCCAATTTCATGTCTTTTCAGGTCTCCAAGGCCTGAGCCAATAAGTGAGCCAGACGAAAAGGAGAGAAAGAGCGCCGCGTAGAGCGATACTGCCAGGACTTTCTA
>Ga0209542_10001344_pt1 | contig 57853 bp, 49 predicted proteins | sample RifCSPhighO2_01_FD_184028 | JGI IMG/M metagenome (GOLD analysis project Ga0209542, IMG submission 184028) | Soil microbial communities from Rifle, Colorado - Rifle CSP2_plank highO2_0.1 (SPAdes) (version 2) | ecosystem: Environmental > Terrestrial > Deep subsurface > Rock core/Sediment ...
AGCGCCCAGACTTGAATCTTCCCCGCCCCGGCAGAACAAAGAGGCGTCGCCGTGAGAAGCTCCGGTGAAATAAGACTAGTAACAAATGCTGCCGTGGCCGTTTTATCCTCATCCATATAGAGGACGCAGGTGTCGCCGACTACTCCATCTCCAGAAACGGCCGGGTCATTAGGACACACTGTCCATGAGCCAAATGAACTGCCGGAATTTGGAGTTGCCGTAAGTGTTACTGTTTTGTAATTGCCTGATGTGTCTGGGGAGAAAGAATCATCGCAGTCCGAACCGCAAGAGATTGGTGTGCCGTCACGGCCGCTTAAATTGCTCGTAATTGTGCCGGTGCCTGATCCAGTCTTCGTGACGCTAAGTATTGGGTCTCTAAATACCGCAGACGAAGGAGGGGAACAGTTGTTAAGCTCGCTTGATTCAGTGACTTGCCCATTAGGCTGATCGGCACAGAGTACGAAGTAATACGGGGCTCCGCTGGAATCGCTGGCGAACCAATCGTGAGGTTCAACCGGACGACTGCTCGTGCCCGAAAGGGGGGTATCCGTTGAAGAAAGATTTTTCGACTGCCATATCCACTGATTGATCCAGTCGGGGGAAGGGTTTTGCCATTCGAGTTTGTAGGCGTTCGCGAAAGTGCCGACCGCGGAGACGTTCCCCTGGTTCGTCACCGTGCTTACAAGCCTGTTAAAACCGGTATAACGTTCATTCGAATTTGCGGGGTATTTCCCGCTCAAGGTCGTGATGGTGGGAGCGGAGGCGATGAGGTCTGGAGCAGAACCGCCGGAACCACCAACCGTCACAGGCGTCCATAGACCGCAGTTGTTAAGTTCAATTGATTCGGGGATGTTACCATTCGCACCAGTGTCTGACGGGCCCCTCTCATCTGTGTCAGCGCAGGCGCGCACGTAGCGGGTCTTGCCGGCATCGGAAGGCGGAAAACTATACGCGGATGAAGTGACTGGGCGACTGTTATTCGCGGGCAATGGCGATGTCAAATTAACAGAGATGACTTGAATGTTCTGCCCGACTCCATTCACGAGTGTATCGGCTCTCTGAAAAAGATTGGGGAATTGGAATTTAACACCTGCGTTAAAGGTGCTGGCGTTGTTGCGGACAGTTGTAGTGAAATTCAAACTTTGACCGATAGTTGCGGACGTTGGAGAGACCGCCCCCGCCGTGAGATCGGGAAGGTCTGGGTGAGTGCAGTGACCAAAGACAGGAGGAGAAGAATACTCTGACGATCCAGACGCATTGTTGGCGCCCACACTAAAGTAAAAGCTCGCATCCCCGAGAGTATTCGTCGAAAAGAGTACGGGATTAGCGGAAGACACTACGTTGTAGCTGATTCCGACGTCATGCACTTTGAGAGTATAGCTGGTGGCACCTACGGACGGAGTCCATGCAAAGTCCCAGACGGGACCAGTTGCCTGCACCGTGCAGGAGACGGATAGATTGGTTGGTGGAAGAAGTGGACAAGCGCTCGATGACACCGCCGAGTCTTCATCGCCACCGCCAAATAAATTAGAGGAAGTGTAACCTCGCGCAGGTCCAGAAGCAAGAATAACCGATGCCGTATTCAAAGTTCCTGAACTGTTGGTGGCCAGATCTGCCGCAGTCGCGGCAAAGACATAATACCAATATCTGGTATCTGTTTTTGGTGTCGTATCAGTATATGTCAGAGTATTAACATCGTAGATCTTTATCGACACATATGAGTCCGCTGTAGATTCTGCATAATTCTTATCCGAGCGATAGATAATATATCCGGCGGCATTGTCAACTTTCGTCCATGAAAGTTTGATTTTGCCACCACATTCTGGCGAGGTAATGACTGTGTATAGGGGATCAACCAAAAAAGTATAAGAAATAACGACCTTCCCATTTCCTCCAGCCGACCCCATATCATAACCGTAGACGCCGGTTCCTCCTGCCCCACCGCCGCCGGGAGGAGAGCCGGGAGTCGGAGCGATGGTGGGCTCGGTACAAGAGATGGTCCCGCCGATTCCACCACTCCCGCCATTCCCGCCTCTCCCGCCATTGGCGCCTCCAGTGACTCCGCTTCCGATACACCATCCATTACCTCCGTCTGCTCCGTTTTGGGTGATACCCGCTTCACCTTGTAGATTGAGAACCGTGCCTCCGCTCCCTATTCCGCCAGCACCTCCTCCGACCATTGGACAGCCCCCGCTCCATCCGCCGTCTCCACCGGTCGCGCTAATGAGTGTGCTAAAACTGCTTGTCCCGCCAGGTCTTCCTAAGTATCCGCCCATAACTCGGCTACAGGGGCCGTAGGGACCAACAGTCGTGCCAGAGCCGCCGGCCCCTACTTTGATAGAATAGTCATTCCCAGGGACGACGGAGTAGACACCCTTAGCGTAGCCTCCGCCGCCTGCGCCGGAACCGCCATCCCCGACACCTCCATCTCCATCGCCTCCCGCACCTCCCCCTCCCCATACCTCAACGGTTACTTCAGTCACACCGGAAGGTGCTTTCCAAGTAAAATTCCCGGGAGTGGAAAATTCATCTGTCGCGGCGTTCGCCAGGCTGACTCCCCCAAAAAGCATCACAAGCACACTTGTGACAAACGGGAGAAGAAAATGTGCGAGGAAAAGCCTCAATCTAAACCTCATAAATTGTCATGAACACAAACCGCAATACCGATGTAAAACTACATGTAAATCTTATAGAGTGACGCCACAGGGCTACAGCCCGCTCGGTTCGCCCGAATAGGGCGTTACACCCTGTGGAGCGAAGCCACACCTCATCTACTTAACGCTCCGAAGATTGCAGTTCGTTCACTTTCCGTGAATCCATAGAGATGCGCTTCGGAGAGCATAACGATAGAGATAGACTGTTTCTCTTCGGCGGTGAGGGGCTTCGAGGAATTCGCGCGAGAAAGAATATGCGTCTTGTACGCGGCAATGTCGGTTTTTGTGCCTTGAGGGGGCTGCGCTTTGCCTAATAGTTCATCTTGGCTTAGTGCCGGACGAGCTTTCAATTCACGTTCAGTTAAAGGATTCTGACCGACTCCACCATCAGACGATCCCCCTCCCCAAAATACCCAGCCAATAAGGAGGAGCCCGATAACCCCGAGAATGATATAGAGCGTGCGATTTTTATGTTCCATGAAAAAACCACAATTAGTCTTAATAAAAGCGACCAACGAGAGTGTTGTTCTATAAGTATAGCACTAGGGGATCGAAATACCCCGCTGGCAGATGTTGATAACGTCAGGCGTATCCCATTACGAGGTAAGAGTCAGACTCTCGGCAGAGAGAGTCTGACTCCTACCCTCTTCTACCCCAAAAAGTGATACATCTCGATAACGTAGAAAAAGGGGCTAACTTTTTGACATAGTTATAGAATCGTGGCCATATTGACTTTGCGCGGGCTTTCATGCGATAATTGCGCCAGATCGCGGTTCTCTGAAATGTTTCTGCATCACGCGGGAAAAGAACACCGATCCTTACGAAAGGAGCTCTCGAATGAGAACTCTACTCGCCTTTTCAGGCACACTCCTGTGCCTCATCGGCACACTCTTTGGGGCATCAGAACCACCAACGCAATTCTCAATTGCCATCGGAAAGAATCTCGAGAGACATATTGATTGGATAAGCGTCGGTGTCGGCACATCGAAAGGTTGGAGCGCAGCCTACACAAACATTATCTATGACCCTAGGAAAGACTCCGTCCAATCCGTTGTCGCGGAGCAGCTCGGGGCTATGGAGATGAATCCAAGAGCAGAGTTTGCCGACGTCGAACATGGGGTATGGGTGACAGCACATGCTCGACTGGAAGAGTTTGCGTTCCAGTCAGAAGCGGTTATGTTTGCCGCTCCAATCGAGAACGGGGGTTTTGACTCCTACTTCCGCTTCGAGAAAAGGGATGGAAAGCTGGCGATTCCCGAAAAGAACAAGCATCTCATCTTCAGGTACCCCGGCTCCATTGCTTACCTCTCAAAAGGGGCAACGGCGCTTAGAATCACCGCAAGGGAAGGAAGTCGGATGGCAATTCTCGACACACGCACGGAGGTGAATGACTTTGGAGTTCTATGTCAGATTCCTTCAATTCAGAATGGACTTAAGTTTGGGGTCGTCCATCTTCCTAAGGAGTTCGTGGTTCCTACCTCAGACCACTGGTGGACTGACATCGAGTTCATCTACTTTTGGGACGAGAAGTTCATACTACTTGACGAGAACGGAGATCCTAAACCGCCTCTATCCATACAAGTAATTGGTGGAGGTCTCGAACTTACCGTTACGATTGAGGGTGAGATCGAGGAGAGTGACTCGGTTGACGGAAAGTGGGGTCCAGCTTACTCCCTTACCGCCCTTGTTGAGGAGGAAAGTGCCCCTCGCCGCTTCCTTGTCACGCAGAGAGGAGCAATGAAGTTGTATCGAGTTCGACAGGACGTCGGACTGCAGAAGCAATAATCTGGCGCGGAGGCGCCGCATATCGAGGTCCTGGCCTAGTTGCCTGGACCTCCTTTTTATCCACACGAAAATTTGACACAAAATAGCTAACTTGCTAAGGTGTAGATACACGGTGTTCGCCTTCTCGGGCGGACATTTTTTATAGAAAATTAATGAAGCGTAAGCGGAGTATAATTTTCATAACCCCCTCACTTACAGACAATATGTTCTACTTCTACGTGTTGCAATCACTCACGGACAAGGACTTGTACTTTGGATACACGGACAATCTGAAACGACGATTCAAAGAACATCATGACGGTCGAGTGATTGCAACACGCCGCCGCTTGCCAATGCATCTTGCATACTATGAGGCGTAAAGCGCGAAGAAAGACGCTAGAAATCGGGAGTTTCAGATTAAGCGGCGGTCTAAAGCACACATAGGTTTGAAATGTCGCATAATTAATAGTTTAAATCGGTAAGTGAGGGGGTGATGATTTTTATAGTCGTCGCTACGCTCCTCCTTAAAAATCAATCATGTTTGACCTCAAAATAATCAATTCCGTCCTCGACCAACTCGAGGAAGAACGCGGCATCCCGCGCGATAAAGTGCTCGAAGCCATCGAGGCTGCGCTCGCGACGGCGTACAAAAAAGAATATGGCAAGAAGGGCCAGATTGTCCGGGCTAAATTTGATATTGGAAGTGGGGCAACCACCTTTAATCAGGTGAAGATCGTCGTCGACGAGACGCGCGTCATTCCGGAAACGGAAATCGAGAAAATGAAAGAAACGGAGAAAGAGCGCGATCCTAGCGATGAGCGCATTTATTTCAATCCCGAACACCACATCATGATTCATGACGCGAAGAAGATAAAGAAAGACGCGGCCCTCGATGAGGAGATTGTCTTTCCGCTCGAAAGCAAGGGGGATTACGGACGTATCGCGGCGCAAACGGCGAAACAGGTGATTATTCAAAAAATCCGTGAAGCTGAAAAGACTTCGGTGATGACGGAGTACGGCGCAAGGCAAGGTGAGATCGTTTCGGGTACGGTGCAGCGCATAGAGCGCGGTAATCTCTTTATCGACATGGGTCGCGCGACAGGGCTTCTCCCCTATGAAGAGCAAATCCCCGGGGAGCGCTACCGTCAGGGCGAGCGTGTGCGTGCGTATCTCTATCGCGTGGAGGAGTCTCCCAAGGGTATTTTTCTTAAGCTGTCCCGATCGCACCCAAAATTCATTTACGAACTCTTCAAACAGGAGGCGCCCGAAGTCGCAAGTAGCGCTGTTGAAATCAAGGCGATAGCCCGCGAGCCGGGTTCCCGAACTAAAATCGCGGTGGCTTCGAATGATCCGCATATTGACCCGGTTGGTTCTCTCGTGGGACAGCGCGGCGTGCGCGTGTCAACGGTGATGTCGGAACTTGGCGGCGAGAAAATAGATATCATTGAGTGGTCGCCGGAAGCGGCGAAATTCATAGAAGCGGCGCTCTCGCCTGCTGAAGTACTTTCCGTTAAAGTAGACGAGACAGGGAAAAAGGCCGTCGTAGAAGTAGCTGAAACCGAACAGTCGCTGGCCATTGGCAAAGGGGGCCAAAATGTCCGCCTCGCCGCGAAGCTCACCGGCTGGAAGATTGATATCCGCTCGGCCAAGAGTGAAGCCGCCGTGAAAACGGAAGTACCGGAAGCGGAACCAACCACCGACATCTCACAACCAACCACTGAAGAAACGCCGGGGGAGAAAAAAGAATAGTCGTCTCCTCTCCTCACCCCTCCTCTCTAAGGAGGGGTGTTTCGTCTTCGAGACGGGGTGGTAGTGCTCTAACAAAAAATCCCGCTCGGGAAAAGGGAAACTCCGCTCTTGTTATTCCCGCGTAGGCGGGAATCCAGTCAAAAACAATGATTACCACTTATTTGCGGTCGTAGATATGTGGTAACTTGCCGCTACACCCATTTTTCCGAGAAAAAAGGCGGGGCGGCTTGTTTGCCGACCCGCGTGCGCAAAAACCGAACTTAGTGTGAATTGGGAAATGTTACTTTGTAGTTTCCCTCCTCTGTTTCCTCAACAATACCGATATTGATACAGCGAGGCCACCCATGCGGCGCAAAAACGAACCTGGAGCGCAGACCTTCTCCACTTACATCGCTCTCCACATCCGCAATGTATTGCGCCAGTTTTTCTTCCATGTACCTTTCCAAATGAACTGACCGGTTCGCGATAAGTTGCCATGAGGGAATACGTGTGTAGTCGCCGAACCCGGATTCGATGCCGCAAAGAGCGATTGAAATCTTCCCTTCCTTCACTCCTCCAACCTGCGCGAGAGTATGAAATAAGAGAAAGTGCACCGTTTGGTGTTTCTCCTTCAAGCCCTCACCGGCGCCGGAGGAAGCACTGACGTAAAAAGTAAAGATGATCGCCTTACCTTCTGGAAGGAAGCTTAAGTTGAGACATGTGGTTGCAACGCGCAGGGCGGTTGAAAAAGGCATGAAAAGTTCTCGATTCATAGCAGAATTTCTTTCTATCCGAAGTAGAATATGACAATTAAGACACGACTTGTCAATCCTCGCCTAATCATAAAACTCTGCTACAATCGGACTTGATATTGGCTTTATTTACCAGTTTTTAACTTCTTACGGCTTCGAACCTAGAACTTCGAGCTTTTTTATTTCATGAATCCCGTCATCGTATTCGCTCTCGCTTCGTCATTACTCGCGCTTCTCTATGGCATCGTCGCCGCCACTCGTCTTCTCAAACAAAACGCCGGAAGCGAACGGATGAAAGAAATCTCCGGGGCGATCGCGCAGGGCGCGAAAGCGTATCTCAACCGCCAGTACAAAACGGTTGCCCTTGTCGCTCTCATCCTCGCGGTTATTCTTTACTTCGCGTTTAACGCAACCACCGCCATCGGTTTTCTTATCGGTGCCGTTCTTTCGGCGCTCGCCGGGTACATCGGCATGAACGTCTCGGTGCGCGCGAACGCACGGGTTGCACAGGCGGCAACCGGAGGAATGAAAGGTGCACTCGCGCTCGCGTTCCAGGGCGGCTCAATTACGGGACTTTTGGTCGTCGGCCTTGCCCTTCTCGGTGTCGCGGGATTTTTTGCGGTAACGGGAGATGTGAAGGCACTTATCGGACTTTCGTTCGGGGCTTCACTCATTTCGGTGTTTGCCCGTCTTGGTGGAGGTATTTTTACGAAAGCCGCCGATGTCGGGGCTGACCTTGTCGGAAAGGTTGAAGCGGGTATCCCGGAGGATGACCCGAGAAACCCGGCCGTCATCGCGGACAATGTGGGAGATAACGTGGGCGATTGCGCGGGCATGGCTGCGGACCTCTTTGAGACGTACGCGGTTACCGCGATCGCGGCGATGCTTCTTGGTGTGATTATTTTCCCCGATTTCGAGGGCGCGCTTCTCTACCCTCTCGCGATCGGCGCCGTTTCGATCATTGCCTCGATTCTTGGTACGTTCTTCGTAAGGCTTGGCAAAAACGGCTCGATCATGGGTGCGCTGTATAAAGGCCTCATCGCTTCGGGTGTGCTTTCCGCGATTGCGTTTTACCCGCTCACCCTGCGGCTCATGGAAGGAAACGGCCTCTTTGCTCCAAGCGCGCTTTTCTATGCTTCGCTTGTCGGCCTCTTTGTCACGGGACTGCTTGTATGGATCACCGAGTATTACACCGGCACGGGACACCCCCCAGTGCAATCAATCGCGGAGGCAAGTCGCTCGGGACATGGAACCAACATCATCCAAGGTCTCGCGGTCTCGATGAAAGCTACCGCTCTTCCGCTCCTTACTATTGTCGGAGGTATTCTCGCCGCCCATTATTTCGCGGGACTCTATGGCATCGCCATTGCCGCGATGAGCATGCTTTCGATGGCGGGCATCATTGTCGCGATTGACGCCTATGGCCCGATCACCGACAACGCGGGAGGTATCGCGGAAATGAGTAATCTTCCAAAGAACGTGCGCGAAGTGACGGACGCGCTCGACGCGGTGGGTAACACGACGAAGGCGGTCACAAAAGGCTACGCCATCGGTTCGGCAGGACTCGCGGCGATCGTACTGTTTTCTTCGTACACGCAGGAATTTGAAGCGCTCGGGAAAACTCTCTCGTTCGATCTAAGAGATCCTTTGGTGATCATCGGCTTGTTTATTGGCGGACTTCTTCCCTACTACTTCGCAGCGATCTCTATGGAGTCGGTGCGTAAAGCCGCAAGCTCGGTGGTGGAAGAAGTGCGGCGTCAGTTTCGTGAGATCAAGGGTATCATGACCGGCGACGCGAAACCTGACTACAGCAAGGCGGTAGATATTGTGACGAAAGCAGCCATCAAGGAAATGATTGTGCCCGCCCTTATTCCGGTACTTGCTCCGATCATCGTCGGCTTTCTCTTCGGTCCAGTCGCGCTCGGAGGCCTCCTTGTCGGTTCAATCGTCACTGGACTCTTCGTCGCGATTTCAATGACGTCAGGCGGTGGCGCGTGGGATAACGCCAAGAAACTGATTGAAAGGGATCCGCCGGGTGTCGGATTTGGCGGCAAAGGATCGGATGCCCACAAAGCGGCCGTGACGGGAGATACGGTCGGCGATCCCTATAAAGACACTGCCGGACCGGCGATAAATCCGATGATTAAGATCTTAAATATAGTCGCACTGCTTCTTATTCCGTTTCTGTTATAATAGGAGACACGGAGAAATCCGAAGCACGGTACACAAAAACCAAACAAACATCCCAAAGCACAATATCCAAAAAGCCAAACGAGGAAGGAAGATTTGTGTTTTGTTTGGATACTGGGCGGTCTGTGCTTTGTGTCACTAATTAAGACATGTATCCAACCGAAGAAACCGGAGTCACACCATTGCGGTCAATGCGGCAGGAGGATGCGGCGGAACAAACGCCTATCCCTAGGCCTCTCCAAAGCCTGCCCGCGACGCCAGAGAAATTTCTTCCGCTGCCACGCCATATTTCATGGAGTACCGTCATTGGCATCGTGATCCTCGTCCTCTTTCTCATCCTGGCAGGGCTGTACACTTGGGGCGCCAAGCTTGCCAAAGAAGATGCTGTATTGCAAAATGCCGAAGTAGGAATTGAGGCGGAAAACACGTTTTAGAATAGAACTGGTTTCAAAACCTATCGCAATCCAAAGATTCGCGGTATTCGAGAGAAAAAGGGCGCAGACGAGGAAGGTGTAGCCGGCTACTCCGACTGAGGATAAGCCATTTTTCACCGAATACCACGAATCGACGATGCGAAATGGCTTCAATCAACGACGCCATGGTAGGTTTTGAAACCAGTTCTAGTCGGGGCGTCTGTCATTTGAGTTCTCGTGCCTGTGTTTTCCAGAGAGCGAGGAGTAGCAAGTGGCGTTGAGTTTTTGGTTTTTTGTGCCTGTCTGCGTTTTGTGCCTTTTTTGTGTTATGCATTACACCATTAAAGAGAAAAAGTTGCTTCCCAAATCACAGCTTCTTGTGACACTCGAGATCCAAAGCGAGGAGATAGCGCAGCACCGCGCCCATGTGCTTGGCCATCTGAAAAAGGACACCGAACTTCCTGGTTTTCGTAAAGGATTTGTGCCGGAAAAGATGATTCGCGAGCGCATGGGTGAGATGGCACTTTGGGAGGAGGCCGCGATGGAGGCGCTCTCGCACGTGCTTGCACAGGTGGTAGAGGCGGAGAAGCTCCGGCTCATCGGCCGACCCAGTGTGGAGGTGAAAAAGCTCGCGCCAGATAATGCCGCCGAGCTTGCGGTTACCCTGACGCTGTATCCCGAACTCTCGCTTCCTGACTACAAAAAGATTGCCGCAACGCACGGCGAGAAGAAACCAGAACCGGACGATGTCGATGAAAAAGAGATTGATACCGTTGTGGCAGAAATTAAAAAACAGCATGAGGCTTCGGCGGGGAAAAAGGATTTTAACATTACGGATGAAACGGTGAAGGAGTTCGGCGAGTTTAAGACGGTTTCCGACTTTCGAGCAAAAGTTAAAGAAGGTCTTGCTTCACGTAAAGCAGAACGAAATCGCGAGAAACGTCGTGCGCAGCTTCTCGATGTGCTCGTGAATGAGAGCGGGGGGGAGATACCGGAGATGATGATTGAAAGTGAACTTTCGCGAATGGAAAATGAGTTTCGTGCGGAGATAGAACGCATGGGCGGGTCCTTCGAGAACTACCTAAAGGAGCTGAAGAAGGATGTGGCGACCTTGAAAGAGAGCTGGCGAGAGAGTGGGGAGCGGCGTGCAAGGCTGCAACTCATGCTCTTCCAAATAGCGCGTAAGGAATCCCTTGCCGCAACGAGAGAAGAAATTGAAAAGGAAGTGAAGCACCTTCTCGAGCACTACAAAGACGCAGATGAAGAAAACGCGCGGAGTTATGTTGAGACACTGCTCACGAACCAGAAAGTGCTGGAATTTCTAGAAAAACAAAAGTAGGAACACAACAAAACACAATCCGCCCAGTATCCAAACAAAACACAAACTTCCCAAAACACAAATCTTCCTTCCTCGTTTGGCTTTTTTGGATACTGTGCTTTGGTATGTTTGTTTGGTCTTTGTGTACTGTGCTTTTTGCTACGACTCTAGCAGGAGTAGCGCAGTCACTGCCACTGCCGCAGTTTCAGCCCGAAGTGTGGAAGTCCCGAGCGAGTACACGGAGATCTTTCTCTCACGAAAGAGTTCGAGTTCGCGCGCGCTCCATCCCCCCTCCGGACCAATGAACGCGCCGACTTTTTGAGCTTCGGCCCATTCCTTTTTCCTGAACGGCTTACCATAAGGATCGAACGCGATGGAGGTAAAATAGTAATACTCTTTGAACGCGTTTTGGAGCTCCATCGGTTCATACAGGGCTGGCAAGCTCCCCCGTCCCGATTGTTCCGCGGCTTCCCTAACGATATCTTCGGCGCGTTTCAGGTTAAACGCCTTTACTTCGGAGCGGTCTGCGATAATGGGTCTTATTTGCGCGACACCAAGCTCCGTTGCTTTTTCGAGAAGCCATTCGAATCGCTCCTTTTTAATGAGCGAGGCGAATAGGAAAAATTGCTGAGTTGGTGCTACCGCGTTTTTAATGGATTCTCGCACGAGGCAGATCGCTTCTTTTTTATCGAGCGATGCGAGTTCACAGCGGTGATCCATTCCAAATCCGTCGAACAAGATGACTTCATTCCCCACCTTAAGACGAAGGACATGTTGCCACTGATGCAGGAGTTTTGGGTCTTTGATCGAAAGCCGAATGTCGGGCGCTATCCGCTCTTCCACAAAAAATCTATGTAGTCGCATTAAAGGAAGTATAGAGTAGAAAGTAGAAAGTAGAAAGTGAGAGGTCGATAAGCTATTAATCCTTCTTCGTTTGTCAATTCAGCATTTTTTTGTTATTCTCTCCCTGTCTTACTTTATGAATTTTGCGGACATTATTAACTTTTAACTTACTTCTCATGTCAATTTTAATCCCTACAGTCATAGAAAAAACCACTTACGGCGAACGCGCGTATGACATCTACTCGCGCCTTCTCAAAGAAAACATTATCTTTCTCGGCGGCCCCATCGACGACCATACGGCGAACCTCATCATCGCCCAGCTCCTGTTTCTCCAATCTGAAGACCCGAAGAAAGAGGTGAATATCTACATCAATTCGCCTGGCGGTTCAGTCACTTCGACCCTCGCGATCATCGACACCATGAACCATATTAAAAACGACGTTGCCACCACTTGCGTTGGCATCGCCGCGTCGGGCGCCGCGATGGTGCTCTCCTCTGGGAGGAAAGGCAAGCGCTACATTCTCCCGAACGCGGAGGTCATGATCCACCAGCCACTCGGCGGTGTTGAGGGACAGGCTACGGATATCGCGATTACCGCAAAACATATCCTTCAAACAAAGGATAAGCTTAATAAAATGCTCGCGCACAATACCGGAAAGTCGCTCGCTCAAATTGAGAAAGATGTGGAGCGCGACTTCTTTATGACCGCTGATGAGGCGAGAAAATACGGCATCATAGATAAGGTCATTCAGGTGGTTTGAGTTTCTTAACTCAAATCATACCGAGGCTTTGCGAGGGATACGTCGCTTCGCTCCTGAAGAGTTGGGCGCCCCGACGCAACGTCGGGGCATCCTCAAAAATCATAGTCGCTTCGCTCCTTGATTTTTGGGAGCTGTACTTTTTTGTATGATCTTGTATACTGGGCACATTAGAAATTGACATGGTGACTTCGTTCATTACGCGCTAATTCCCGATTCAAGCCGATTGTTTTTTCTCCCTCGACGTATGTCGAAGGACGGACACAGGTATGGTTTCTAAACAACTAGCTTTCATAGGGTCAACGTACGCATAAAAGCGGGGTCTTTTAGCAATATGGAACTTAAACTCGTGGCGCTCATTGCGGGCGTCGCGGGCGTTGTCGGTATCGCGCTCGGCTACTATCTTCGACTGATCATTTCGCTCGGGAAGCGCGGCTCAATGGAGCTCGAGATCAAGTCGATGGAACTTTCCGCGACGGAGGGGGCGAAGAAGATTACTCTCCGCGCGCAGGAAGAAGCGGCCAAGGTGCTTTCCGAAGCCCGCAGTGAACTCAAAGAAAAAGAGGAGAAGATAAAAAAGACGGAAGATCGCCTAATTAAGAAGGAAGATTTGCTGGACAAGCGACAAGGCGACATCGACAAGGAAGTCGAGGAAATAAAGGGGAAAATTGCCGAAGTAAAGCGTGTTAAGGAAAAAATAGCGGAGATGGAAGAGAGCAAGCGCGCGGAGCTTGAAAAAATCGCGCATCTCTCGGAGGAGGAAGCGAAACAACAACTGTACGCGAACCTCGAGCAGAAGTACGAAGAAGATCTCATCATACGCACTCAAAAACTCGAACGCTCCGGCGAAGAGCGGCTCGAGAAGCGCGCGAAAGAGATTTTGACGACCTCGATTCAGCGCCTTGGAAACTCTGTTTCGCCTGATATTCTCACCACGACGGTGAATATCCCGAGTGATGAGATTAAGGGTAAGATTATTGGCAAGGAAGGACGCAATATCAAAGCGTTCGAACGTGCCACGGGGGTTGAGGTGATCGTCGACGATACGCCAGGCACCATCACGATTTCTTCATTTGATCCAATTCGCAGGCAAATCGCGCGCATCGCGCTCGAAAACCTCATTCTTGATGGGCGTATTCAGCCCGCCAAGATCGAGGGCGCGGTTGAGAAGGCGCAGCAAGATATCAATAAAATCATCAAAGAAAAGGGGCAGCAGGCCGCGTATGAGTGCGGGGTCATCAATCTCCCGCCACAGGTGATCGCAATTTTAGGTCGGTTACATTTCCGCACAAGCTATGGCCAGAATGTGCTCCAGCATTCGATTGAAATGGCGCACATCGCCGGCATGATAGCCGAGGAGCTTAAGGCTAATGTCGCGGTCGCGAGGGCGGGTGCGCTCCTGCATGACCTTGGAAAAGCCGTGGATCACGAAGTGCAAGGTACGCACGTCGAGATCGGCCGCAGGATTCTGCAAAAATTCGGTGTTGACCCCCTGGTCATCAAAGCCATGGAAGCTCATCACGGTGAGTATCCTTACGAAACGCTGGAATCCTACATTGTACAGACGGCTGATGCTATTTCGGGAGCCCGTCCCGGGGCGCGTCGCGATTCCGTTGAAAACTATCTGAAGCGCTTGGCAGAGCTTGAGGCCATTGCGACCTCCTTCAAGGGAGTAGAGAAGGCGTACGCGTTGCAGGCGGGGCGAGAAATTCGCATTTTCGTTAAGCCGGAGGAGATGGGCGATTTAGAAGCTAAGAATATGGCTCGCGGAGTTGCGGATCGGGTGGAAAAAGAGCTCAAATACCCGGGAGAGATCAAAATAACGGTCATCAGAGAAACTCGCGTTATAGAATACGCGAGATAAACATACGAAAACACAAATTAAAGTCCAACGAATGACTACGAATAAGAAACCGAGCATCTTCCCCTCCCCCAGCTCCCCTGCCAGAGGGGAGCTCCCGAGTCGGCGAGGGTGAGGGGTGTGAGCAAGGGGGAGATCAAGAAGGGGTTCTTCCTCCCCCCTTCCGCCAGCTAGCGGAATAATAAGCAATGAAAAAGCAGAAAGCACTAGAAACTTTTAGCGCTTTTTGATTTTTAGGACAGTGAACAGAGTTCTTGTCAACATTTTCGGAGGTATTGCACCAAAAATGGCCTCCTATATAATGATTTAACAGTTTTATCAGTCTTTTATTAGGTCGAAGATTTAGTAATCGCAAAGATATACCAAAGTACGGCGCGCGTATTAATGAATGCCTTATTCGTAGTCATTCGTTGATTCGTATCATTCGTATTTTCGTATGTTTATCTACTTATGAATAAACAAGGTATTGTTGAGGCGGTCCATGGCGTACTTGGCGGCACGAAGGTGCAGGCAGAGCAAGCCGTTGAAAAGATGCTTGAGTCAATCGTCTCGACCCTCAAGAGTGGCGAAGAGGTTTCGATCGCGGGTCTTGGCATTTTCTCGGTCAAGCAGCGCGCCGCTCGTCAGGCCCGCAATCCGCGAACCGGTGAGATGGTGCAGGTAGCGGCCATGAAAGTGCCAAAATTCCGTGCCGCGAAAGCACTCAAGGATGCCGTAAAGTAAACAGGAGCTAGATACAACAGGCATTAGGCTCTAGAAAATCAAAACCCGCCGTTCTTTAGTCCGTTTCTACGGACCGGGCGAACAAAATCCTCCCATTCGGGAGGATTTTGTTTTAGTCGACGAGTTTCATGATGCAAGCAAAAACCCGCAATTCGTTTTTAGCGAATCGCGGGGGTGAGATCTTCGAGTAAACACTCTTAACCTGCAAAGTGCTGCTGAACCCTATTCCACACTTCCGAATAAAACTTCGTGGGAAGTGAGATTCCATCCTTCACACAGTGATTGTTGAAGGCGTTGACGCGGTAGTTGCTGCTGTTCTGCCAGATCTCCCTAAGAGGCATCGTCCGAACATCGGGATACACCTCAAAATCCGGCGTGTCGTTCCCCGGACACCTCCAGACTCGTCCGTCCGCGTGAATGTACAGTCCGTGAGTCAGTTGATTGCATGGAGTGGTACCGATGTAGGGGTGCACTCCCTCCTCTTTGAGCTGCGGGAGGGTCATGACTCCTCGTTCAATCGCCCATGTGTACACGTCAACCGCGAGGTTGATGTAGCGCTCCACGAAGAGCTCCTCCATGGCGGAGCGTTCACCTGCGTGACCCTTGCCGCTTACCATTGTCGGCGGAAGATACGTGGGCATGTTTCTCTCCACGGCCCATTTGTATATCTCAAACACGCCGCCGATGTTCTGATGAGTTACCGGATTGCATTGCACCGTCATGCGCTGGCACATGAGGTCCGCGTTCAGCCCCGCCCGGGCAAGCCGTTCGTAGGCGATGCACAGAGCCTCGTAATAATTGACGTGCGCCGCATCTTCCCTGTTTCGAATCGGAATGAATCGATTTTCCCACTCTGGGTCGAACGAGCGACCTTCAACGTAGAGGTTCACATTGTGGTACTCAAGGATTCTCCGAAGCAATTCTTCCGACCCTATGCCGTGATACTTGTGCGCAAGCCAGTCATTTCCGAGTACCGCCGCTTTGGTGAAGATACCCAGAATGATGTGGTGCCTGCGCGTGTACTCCAAGACACTCCAGAGTTCTTTCTTCTCCAAGAGTTCGCCCGGCCCAAGGAATTTGATTGACTCAAGACCGAGTTCGGGCGCTTGATCAAGAACCCTGAAAACCTCACTCAAGTAGAGAACGTAGTTCTTCAGCATCGCTTCATTGAAGCAGAGCGGACACTTCATCGTGCATTGATACCATTCCCCGAAAGCACGATTCGCTTCATCCGAGCCGGGAGGAAACTCATTAACCATTCTCGCGAAGTCATCGCCTGGAATGTTCACATCAAGCGTGAGCAGCTTTTTGATGCGTTTTCCTCCAATTTCAACTGTTTCTGTGTGCCGACCAGGAAGAAACGACCAGCTCCGTGCCATCATCCGGTATCCCTCCGGGATCTGACCTTTAGGCGGAAGAATGGCGGGAATGTTCGGGAATTTGTTTACAAGTCGCATATGGAGATTCTGTTTGGGTTGTTCGGGTTTCAAAGAACTTCAGGTGTCACAATCGTGAGCTGAGTCTCCTTGACTTTCTGGATAGATTATATCGTAATAGTCAGTTGATTGTCAAAGATAATCATCAGATGGAATGTCTACCAAAGCCTTATTTATCAATATTATTAGGTGATATGGACATACTTTTGTGGAAACAGATTGACACAATTGCCGTTGTGAGACATACTTACAGTTATGCATGACCTCATAAAGGAACTACCGCTGACTCTTCAGAGCCTTGGCTTCAGTGAAAAGGAAGCTACCGTATATGTGGCTTTACTTGAACTTGGCCGTGGAACCGTGACAGAGATCGCACGAAGGGCGGGTATCAACCGCACGACCGGCTATGACATTCTCGATTCCCTTGCAGGTAAGGGAGTGGTGAACATATCCGGCAAAGAACCAAAACAGGAATATGCGGCTGAACCCCCAGAAGCCGTTGTGCAGTACTTGAAAAAAGAGTTAGGGGTGGCTAAAGAACGGATTGAAAAAGCGGAAGACTTCCTTCCCCGACTTCGCTCCGTACACGCAACCCAAAATCGCCCACGTATTAAGTTTTACGAGGGAACCGAGGGGCTCAAACAGGTGTATGAGGACACACTTACTTCGAGTGAACCGATCCGAGCCTATGCGAACGCCGATGAAGTGCAGAAAGGCATACCGAACTACTTCCCTGAGTATTACAAACGAAGAGCGCGAAAGGGTATTTCCATTCGAGCGATATTTCCCCAAACAACTGCGGGAATCGCGCGAAGCGCCTTTGATTTCGAAGAAAAACGAGAGGTGGCGTTTGTTCCGGCGGACAAATACTATTTTTCTCCAGAAATAAACATTTATGACAACAAGGTTATGATCGCCTCATGGCGAGAGAAACTTGGGGTCATTATGGAGAGCGCGGAAATTGCCGATGCGATGAAAAAAATCTATGAGCTCGCTTGGGCTGAAGCGAAGCGACTAGACAAGAATCTTCGTACGTAATGTTCCAGACTATGACAATTGACGTTTGCGGGCGCCGGGAATCGAACCCGGACGTACTGCTTGGAAGGCAATCGTTCTACCATTAAACCACGCCCGCGGTGCTCCGAATCGTAGCAAAAAAGAGACTTACCCGCAATTTTGCGTGAAGGTGTATTCGTCATAAAGTAGCGGGCCCTGTATAATCCATTTCTATGTTCACGCTCCGTATGAGATATGTTGCGTTTGCAATGCTCGCTCTCTTTTCCGCATTTGGCACAGCGTTATTTACTGCTGAGTCTCTGAGTGCGGATACCGTTATCCCACCTCCGTTTCATTTTGAGCGGACATTGTGGGTTGGCGCGCGAGGAAGCGATGTGCGCTACCTGCAGACGCTCCTCAACCGCGATAGTGACACAGCCGTTGGTACGCCAGGACTCCCGGGAAGCTCCGGCAACGAGACCGACTTTTTCGGCGCGGCAACACGAAGAGCTGTAGTGAAGTTCCAGGAAAAATACGCCGCGGAGGTCCTAAAGCCCGCGGGTCTCACGCGAGGCACGGGTTTTGTGGGTTCCTTCACGATAAAAAAGCTAAACTCACTTCTAGAAAATGCTAGGGGGGAAGCGTTGGAAGTACCTCCACCAGAAGTACCGCTCCCACCCCGGCAGATCGACGCCGCACCGAAATTTTCTTTTGATGAGCTTAATTCGCGCACGCGCGAAGCGCTCGTAAATATCATCTGCACGAGTAAGCAAGGTGGATCGTTTAACCCCGTATCTGGAAGTGGGGTGCTTGTGGATTCGCGTGGGGTGATCCTCACTAACGCGCATGTGGGGCAGTACTTCTTACTTGGAGATTATCCAACGCCTGATTTTATTGACTGTCTCATTCGCACCGGAGAACCTGCGCGAAACCGCTACAAAGCGAAGGTGCTCTACCTTTCTTTGCCTTGGATCAAAGAGAATGCGAAAGAGATAAACGCGGAGCGCGCGACCGGAACGGGAGAAAACGATTTTGCGTTACTCCTCATCACCGATTCGATAAACGCGGAGCTCCCACTTCCACCTGCCTTCCCCTTCCTTCCTATGAAGAGTGCACATGCGCCTGTTCGAACGGGGGCGAAAGTACTTGCGGCCGGATACCCGGCGGGATTTCTTGGCGGTATTAGCATCCAGAGAGATTTGTACCCTAGTTCGTCCGTGGTCTCTGTGGAAGCACAGTACAGTTTCGACGAGGGTGCAGCCGACGTACTCTCGATCGGCGGCTCTGTCCTAGCTCAACAGGGTTCAAGCGGAGGCGCGGTGGTAAACGATGAGGGTCGTCTGGTTGGCCTCATCGTCACCTCTTCAATGGGAGTAACCACAAGCGAGCGCGATCTCCACGCGCTCACGACAAGCCACATTGGGAGGAGTTTTAAAAAAGACACCGGAGAAGACATTGATTCTTTTCTGCGCGGAGACCTCGGCGAGAGCGTGCGGGGGTTTAACGAAAAAGTTGCACCTACAATCAGAAAAATTCTCACAGACGCGATCGAGGGGGATTAGAAGTGTGCACTCTGATCAAAGACGGCTCGGTCTCAGAAGTCACGAGGGATACTGAAAAGGCTGCTCTGAAAGTTCAATGAGGCGCTCCATGTTGTCTTCTTTGGCGACATCCTGCGCGCGAATGAAACCGCACCGAGTGCATTTATGTATGATTCGGGAAACTCCGCCTGAAGAAACGAGGGCACTTTGCGGCTCCATAGAGCCTCCGCAGAGGGAAGCGCGATCACCAGGGTTCTCGTCGACATGTTTGCTCCAAAGGCACGCGGGACAGTGGTTGGTATACCCGCTGCCGGTTACACGCGCGCCGCACTCCTCACAGACAAAGTCTTCGATGTTACGAATAAAGCGTTTCATAGACTACTTTGCGAGTACAAATACCCTGCCTTTTCTTTCCAAGAAACCTTCAGCGGTGAGCTGTAAAAATATCTCCTTGATGGGAAATGCGAACTCTTGCGCTCTAAAGTCGGAGAAAGCCACGACGTCGTTTTCTGTAGCCCGCCGCAGTATTGCCCCTCGAAGCTCTCTTTTTGATCCTTTGAACTTCGATTGCCTCAAGTATGCTCTCGCGCGAACGTTTGGATTGCCTACAGTTTTCTTAAGCATCGCTCCATAATCCATGAGCGCGTGGTACCACTCTCGTATCTGTTGTCGACTTCCGATTCTTTTCCCCACCTGCCCGAGGAGGGGTGCCGAGTCCGCGCCGCGCCCCGTAACCGTCTTCGTGGTGCTGGGGAGGCGGGGTGGTGGGAGCAAAGGGGTAGTTATTTGGATCACCTCTAAGATCTCCGCATCCCGTACCTTCCACTTGCCCTTGAAGAAGGAATGAAGGTATACGGTTCGAATATTTGTCTCGATAATTGGGGAGGCGACGCCAAAGGCAAACGCGGCGATGGCGCCCGCAGTGTATGGGCCAACGCCGGGAAGCGCGTCTATGGCGGCGATACTCCGAGGAAAGATGCCGCGATGCTTACTCACAATTATTTCCGCCGCGTTTTTCAGAGCGAGCGCCCGCCGATTATAGCCAAGCCCCTGCCACGCCTTGAGGACGTCGCGGACTGGCGCCTTGGCAAGTGCGTAGGGAGTCGGAAATTTCTCGAGAAAGGCGGTGAAAAACGGGATGACCCTATCAGCCTGCGTTTGCTGAAGCATTATTTCCGAAACAAGAATCGCGTACGGATCCTTCGTCTCTCGCCACGGAAAATTCCGCTTGTGCGTTCGATAGTAGCTCGTGATCGTCTTTTGAAACGCCTTCACGCTCGATGTGCTAAGTTTCATGGAGTCATCTTAGCGCCTCTTTCTGTCTTCGCCAATGACGACTTTTGATGCGTTGAAGCAGCGCGTCTTTCTTCATCCGACTCATATATGATTTCCCAAACCGGACACACACGCTGTTCACGCGACTCCAATAATTCTGGGGGAAGAGCTTCTTCAGATCCTCCTCTATTTTGTCCGGATTGGTATGTGCGGTCCATCCGAGTTGTCGTGAGATGTAGGCTACATGTGTGTCGACGCCGATTGCGTCAGCTCCATATTCAGAAAGGAATACGTTGGCAGTCTTACGGCCAACACCGGGAAGGAGAATGAGTCTCGCGTGATCGTGCGGAAGTTTCCCGGCATGTTCTTCGATAAGCACTCGGGCAAGAGAGATGACATACTTTGTTTTATTCTGAAAGAAGTTTACTGGTCGGATAATGGCGGCAACCTCTTCTGGTCTCGCTCTTGCCAATGCTTCAGGTGTTTTGAAAAAAGAGAAGAGTTTTTCCGCAACAAAAACCGTCACCTCGTCCCGCGTCCGCGCGGACATGAGAATCGAGATGAGGGTTTGCCACTCTTCCTTCCACCCTTCGGCGGCAAGGCGCATGGTTTTTACCCCGCCCAGCCGCTCCAGTACTTCCAGTTGTCTAATCGCCGTTTTTTGCTGCATTGTATTGTTCCCCAAGATTTAGTTCACACTGTGCCAAAATTTTTCTGCAGGTAGAGTGCGCGCCCAGGTGGCAGAGCGCGAGGGTGGAAGCTTTGAGCGCGAGTGGCTTCTCAAGGGGAGGTAGCGTACCAAACCCTATAGTGATATGGGGATGGAACTGTGCATGTATGTTGGTGCTCACCTTCCCGCTCGCCCAGTACTCGGAAAGCTTCGCAGGCGTTCCATAAAACATATCCGTGCGCACGCCTTCATACGTGCACCGCGCGATAATGTCGGTGAGAATGCGCTCATGCAGGTGCTGTAGTTCATCCGTCTTCCGTACGTTCAGGCCGGAAATAACCCGCCCATCACGACGAACGGGCCCGACCTCGACACCCTGCACCACGAGGTCAAGTGGAGCATAGCTTCCCGCTATTTTTTCCAGTCTCTGTGAAATTTCCGGGAGCTTATCCTCCTCCATAAGTCCCATGGCAAGCGTCACATGTGGAATACCGCCTTTCTCTCCCAGTACGATTTCGTCCTCCGCGCCGGTGAGCAGCTCTTTGTTTAGAGCAATGACAATATTTGATGCGGCCTCATCGACAAGTAGCGCCACGTCAATAGCAAGTTTAGACATAATATCAGATTAGCACAGAGAAGACGCTCTGCCATTCTGAATAAAAAACATCTTCAAGACCGGGGTGCATTGGGAGCGATGTTTACATGCTCCACCATTTATGTGTTACTCTTATAACATGCAATTCAACAGGTGGCCTTATTGGCTAAAGGGTAGCGTATTTATGGCAATCATTCTCTTGATGCCCCTGCTGTTAAGCATTCTTGCCCCTCAATTCGCTGCTTGGTTTGTGATCCCATTCGTGATGCTTCAGTCAATTTTTGAGGAAGCGTTCGGGTTTTTGTATGTGCATAGCTTCTTCATGAAGATTCTTTTTGGCGGTGAAACCGTCGGCTCGCTTGGCCAATTCTGGCGGGAGCTTATCGTGATGCTTATGATCTATCTCGCAGTGGGAGCTTTTCTTGGTTGGCTCTATGGTAAAAACGAGGAACTGAAGATGCGTAAACGCATGAAGCACATTTAGATTTAGACAAAAATCACGGGGTAGAAAAGAATATTCACAGCCATCGCTAAACTTTGTTCGCACTTGATAACCTTGAGTAGGTTGACTCACTTAATGTTAGCACCGAAGACTAGGAATTAAAGAAGGAGTTATTGTACCTTAGAGCCACTAACTCTTTTCAGGATTTCGGAAGAAAAAGTATGAGTGAGGCCTTGCTCGGCGGCGAAACGTTCCTCGGCGAGCGACACGAGTTTCGTGATGAGCTCCACGCCGGAGACGCCTTTTTTCTTCCAATTGTGGACGTAGAGACTTCCGGGAAGTGTATTGACCTCATTCACAAAGACTTTTTGCGTTGCATTATCAATGAGAAAGTCTACTCGAGCGATGCCGGTACAGCCGAGCGTTCTGTAGGTTTTTTCTCCGAGTTCGCGTACTTGTGTCGCTTGTACTTCGGAAATCGTAGCCGGTATTTCGCTGTACTGAGTATGCATGCCGCTTCCCTGTTTGCCACCTGAAAGATATTTGTCATTGAAGTCGAAGAACTCGCTTTTATTGAGCGGCCGCTCGACATGAGCAAACTCCACCGTCTCATTACCTATGATTGGGAGAGTCACTTCGGTCAGATTTTCAACTCCCTCCTCGACGAGAACTTTGTCATCGTAGTGAAAAGCCACTTCAATCGCATTTTCTAGGCCTTTTTTGTCCTTCACCTTTGTCATTCCGACACTTGAGCCAAGATGCACCGGCTTAACGAAAAGCGGGTATTTCAATTTTGCGATTTTGTCGAGAAAAGACTGTTGCGCTTTCTCATAGCCTGACTTCGTAAACCACACAAATGGCACGACCGGCACACCCTCCGCCAAAAGCACCTGTTTGGTAAAAGCTTTATCCATCGCGACGGCCGAAGCCGCCATATCGCACCCGACAAAAGGAACCTGTGCCATGCGCAGGAGGCCCATAAGCGAGCCGTCTTCGCCGTAGGTCCCGTGCATCGCCGGAAACACGACGTCTATTCGTACTTTTCTCTCCCGACTAAAGCCCGTTGGGCTCGCCCATCTAGGGAAGCCGGGCAAGATGAGCTCCAGCCCATTATCAAACAGGAGGTGAACCTTCTTCTTCCCTTTTAACACATCCGTGTAGTTTGACTGCTTGAAAAACGAAAGGTCGTTCATCACCTTGTCCGCGTACCAGTCCCCTTCTTTCGTGATATAGATCGGCCATACATCAAAATTACCACTCGCGGTGAGCGAATCTATAATCGGGATATGCGCGGTGATGATCGAAACATCGTGCTCCGCGCTCCTCCCACCAAATATTACAGCAACTGTTTTCTTAGTCATGAATCTCGGAAATTGATTAGCTTACGATACTATGCATTTTATTTGATAGAAGGAACAAAGCACAGACCGCACAAAAATCCAAACAAAACACAACTGCTCAAAACACAAATTATTTTCTGCCTGTTTGGTCTTTGTCCGCCAGCTGGCGGATTGTGCTTTGTGCTTTCGCCCTTAGGCGTATTGGTCCGGCCAATCGTTCTGAAGCACCACTACATCGCCCTTCACTGTAAGATTCGGCAGTGCCGCAAACGCGTCAAGCGCCCTATCGAACCACATAATTTCTCCCTTGTAGTTCTCTTCCTGTAACCCCTTCTCGATGAGGGGAGTGACGGAATTCCTTATGAGCACGACCTTATCTATGTGAGCGCGGGCAAGTTCTCTCCCGATGTCCATATGCACTTCTTCCTTTTTTGCCCCCATTTCCACCAAACCCGGCGTCAAGTACCAGCGTCGAACATTCTTCAGGCTTGAAAGAAATTCGAGAACTGCGCGGACCCCATCCGGATTCCCGTTGTAGCTATCATCGAGGGTGATAACCCCCGCGGTGTCAGTCTTTGGCTCCAAACGATGCTCAAATGGCTTCGTTCTTTGAATTCCTAGCCCAATACGTTCAGTGGATATGCCGAGCTTACACGCGATATCTGCAGCGACGGAGAGTGGTCCGACCTGGTGAAGTCCGAGGAGATGAGATTCTGCCTGTATTCTTTGCGGACCGTTTCGAAGCATAAACAAGGTGCCTTTAAGACTCGCCTTCGCATCCTCTACTCTCCACTCCCCTGCTCCGGCGCGACTATAGAGTATATCGCCCGTGCGAGCATACGTTCGCGCCAGAATGTTTTCTCCATTTATGTAGAGAGGCCTGTCCCGGAAATATCCTGCTAGTTCAAAAATAGTCTTTCGGGTCTCTCCTATACTTCCGAATTTCGCAAGATGTGCTTCGTTTACTCCAGTAATGATTCCTATGTCCGGCGCCACTAGCTTGCATAGTCGCCTTATATCGCCAGGATAGTATTCGCCAAGTTCGAAAACAAGTATCTCTTCATCGCCCCCAAGACTCCGAATAAACGAGCTAATACCAAGCGGCGTATTGTAGCTTCCGGGGGGCGCTGCCACTCTTTTCCCCGCGCCGAGCACAGTTTTGAGGATTTCTCGCATGCTGGTTTTCCCAAAACTTCCTGCGATGGCGATCCTAAACCCCTTATGAGCCTTGAGTTTCCTCTTCGCGTGAACGAGGATCCCATATTCTACAGGTATTTGTACAATCCGTGACAAAACCATGAGTCCGATGAAGAAATCAACAAGAAGATAGGGAGCGACAAAAGCGGTGAGTAAAAAAGCGGGATATTTCCAGCTCTCCTCTGCTACGACAAGCATTCCAAACGCGAAAACGTAAAGAAAAAAGAGGACTGCATATCCTGCGATGAGAAAAAGAAGGCTCTTAGGAGTTTTGACGAGGGATTTCCTTTGCTCCACGCGCAAAAAGTCACGGGTGCGCCAAAACCAACGGAGGAAGTCGCGGATATGGTATTCACTCGCCTGCATCATGTAAACGAGTGAACGGACGTACCGCGGGTGGTAGCGTGAAAGTAAGTTTTTCATTGAAGGAGGAATGTCTTGATAAGTGCGGCCATCTCTTCAGGTCTTTCCTGATGCACAAAGTGGCCATTCCCTTTGAGTATCTCCAGTCTTGAGTGAGCAATAAGGCGCTGTAAACGCCTTCCGTCCCAAATTGGAGTGGTCACATCCCGTTCCCCCCAAATCAGGAGTGTGGGGATATGAATCTCCTTGGCGGCGACTGAAAGATCTTCCTGAATCGCTTTCAGGAAGGTTTCCTTCAGTACCCCACTGTGAATGTGTATGTAGTCCCCGCTCCCCGCCATGCCGTATAGCCTGCGGCGAAAACGCTCTTGTACGGTTCGGGGAAAGAAGAATAGAGCTATCTTCCCTACTTTGGCAGCAAGCAGGAAAAATCTAGCATGAAAGGTCTTATACTTCGCAAGTCCGGCTGATGCGATGAGCACGATCTTCTTCGGAGTGAAAAGACCTTCAGCTACTCCTTTTATAATCACACGACCGCCAAAAGAGTGACCAACTAATATTTCGGGCTGAACCCCGACTTTTTGGCAGAAATCCTCGACAAAGTGCGCATACTCTCCCGTTGACCACACCTCTTTAGGAAGTTCGCTTCCTCCAAAACCGGGAAAATCAAGACGCACGAGTCGAAAACCGGCCGGGAAAACCCGGACAAGCTCATTAAAAGTGTGCAGATCGTCCTTCCAGCCGTGTAAAAATAAGACAACCGGCCCTTCTCCGATATCTTCATACTCGATTGCGAGATTGTTGACGATAGTCTTCATATCTCTGATTTCTTCATTTGGCCCGAAAATCAACCTGGTGCGCTGGTATACCAATTGATACGCCATAAGCCTTCGCCTCGTCATACTGCGCCTGATCTCTCATATCAATTCTGAAAATCCTCCCAGGAAAGATAATGTAGTGCTCTGTCCCATCATCAAAATCCGCGTACCAGGAATGTGCATGCGCTGAATCAAGATTCCTGCTAATATTCTCTGCGATTTTCTCTACCTCTCCCCTCTCGACTTCAACTGTATGTAGTGTCCAGTTGCTAAGCCAAGGTGTTTGGTGTTTCTTCTTAACAGGAGAGATTCTTGTTGAAAGAATTTTCACGTCACGAAGGAGTGAGACATCCTCAAGCGACTCCTCGATGATGACGCCGATATATTTTTTCATTTCGGGGAGCCGAGAATCGGACTCGGACCTCACGCTCCCAAAGCGTGTATACTACCACTATACTACTCCCCGATAGTTATCCCTGAAGAAGGTTTCTGAGTCACATTCTTCCCTGTCCCACCTCAACATTTTTCATCGCACATGGTCTCCTATCTACTGAAAAAAGCTTCACACGAGAACTATGCGATACTATCATAGTTACTACAATTTCATAAAGGACATCAATAAAGGACACTGTGCACACCCTGTGTCCTTTATGATTTCTAAAGGACTATGTCCTCTAGTAATTTTATTTTTGCTCTTCTTTTCTTCTCATCTATGAAGACTGTCGCAACATCGAATTGCCAGCTCGTTTCATCTGAAACATGTTTCCCCATAAGATAAGTTTGTATTATACGCCCTAAACGCTTCATTTTATTGAAGTTTACATTGTCCTCCGGTCTGAACGCATCTTTTCTAATTTTTGAGCGAATATACGTGAGAGCTGCCCGTCTTTTATCTCCGGTGGTTTCAGATGAAACCTTCTTTCTTGTTTCACCCGAAACAATTTCTGCTGTTTTTGTCTTAACCTCAACAAAGTGTATTCTTTCGTTTCGCTTAGCCACAACATCGAGTTCGCCCCACGGACGACGATAGTTTCGATCAAGAATCCGGTAGCCTCTTTTCACAAGAAACTTTACGACGAGCTCCTCACCAAGTGCGCCGACTTTTTGTGTTGAACTCATGTGTACTTATTTTGTTAGACACGAGGCTCCAATCTCTACTCTGAGGTTTCAGATGAAACAGCCAAGATCTTAGAAAAATTGTTTTCCAAGATTTCTCGCGTAAATTCATCAAGCTTCTTGATGGTCTGTATCTGCTCAAGTGTCATCCAGGCAAACTCGAGATGCTCCTCATCAAGAACCGGGTCACCCGAAGTTACTCCGGAAAATGTTAATCGCACGATATGCTTTTCAGGAAGTCGGAGAATGTCCTGAACAGAGATGAGTTCAGGTGTGCCTAGAATCCGAAGTCTCGTTTCCTCAAAAACCTCTCTCTCAATATTTTCCAAAAGAGAGGTGCCCGGGAAAATCCTCCCCCCAACTATATCCCAACAATTTTTAATATTTGGATACCGAATTGGAGATCTCTTCAACAGCAAATATTTGCCCTTTTCATTTCTCAAAAATATTTTTACTTCAACCTGCAAGGGTATTGACGAGCTTATACTTTTGATTCCTGATGATTTATGTTTCATGTGAAACTATAAAGGACTTGTCGTCGCGTGTCTTTTTGAAAAGCCCTATCTAGGGCCGTAGTAGAGAATTTCATGTGAACCCGAAATGTCCTTTATGCACATATCCCCTGTCTTATCCACAGTTTTTTCCACCGGAGCAGTTTGTTAGCGTTTGCGGGTACCGGGAATCGAACCCGAATCTCGTCCTTGGCAAGGACGCGTTCTACCACTAAACCATACCCGCACGGAGCTCATCTTACCTAACGATTCTAAAAGAAGAATACCAGAAAGCTCTGGTGGAACAAAATGCGCCCGGCAGGACTCGAACCTGCAACCCCTTGGTTCGAAGCCAAGTACTCTATCCTTTGAGCTACGGGCGCGCGGAAAGATAAATCATACGTCAGATTAGGCGAATCGCAAAAGAGATACTACAATATCGCTGTGAAAGAGTCTAAGAAAACGCTTGATGTAGAGGTCCCGAGTGAGGTTCTGCGGGTCGCAAAAACGCTTGAGAGCAACGGCTTTGAGGCGTATCTTGTGGGTGGATGCGTCCGTGATCTTCTCATAGGGAGAAAGCCGAATGATTGGGATATTACCACAAACGCGATTCCAGAGAAGATTACGGCTATTTTCCCCAATACATTTTACGAAAATGAGTACGGCACTGTCGGAGTGGTAAATGAGGGGGTAGAGGATGAGACATTGAAGGTGATTGAAGTAACTCCGTATCGATTGGAGGGGGGCTACTCCGACAAACGCCGCCCCGACTCGGTAGAGTGGAGTTCTAAACTTGAGGACGATTTAAGACGTCGCGATTTTACGATCAACGCCATCGCACTCAAACTTCCCTCTACGATCGTGGACCTATTTGAAGGGGAAGAAGACTTAAAAAATAGGACTGTGCGCTCGGTAGGTGAGCCGGAGGCACGTTTCAATGAGGATGCCCTTAGAATGCTTCGCGCGATACGTATTGCCGTGGAGCTTGATTTTACGCTTGATCCGAAAACGCAAAACGCGATTGCATTTAACGCAAAACATCTAAAGGAAATGGCGCCGGAGCGTATTCGCGATGAATTCATCCGCATCGTCATGTCCCCAAGGCCTCATATTGGCCTTATTTTAAGCCATAAATTGGGACTTTTAGGACATATCGTACCTGAACTGGAAGAGGGGATTGGCGTTGCTCAAAATAAGGCCCACTCCTATGATGTATTCGAGCACATTCTTAGAACTGTTGAGCACGCCGCAAAAAAGGAATTCACATTGGAAACTCGTCTTGCAGCTCTGTTCCACGACATCGGAAAACCAGCGACGCGCCGCTGGTCAGAGGAGAAAAAAGATTGGACATTCTATGGACATGATGTGGTGGGAGCGAAGATGGCGGCAAAAATTATGGCGAGGCTGGCGTTTCCTAAGAAAACAGCCGAAAACATTGTTGCACTTGTGCGGTGGCACATGTTCTTTTCCGACACTGAACAGATTACTCACTCGGCGGTGCGCCGAATGGTTGCGCGCGTGGGAACTGAAAATATATGGCATCTTATGGATGTCCGAACATGTGACCGTATAGGAACGGGGAGGCCGAAAGAAAGTCCGTACCGCCTTAGGAAGTACCACGCAATGATCGACGAGGTAATGCGCGATCCGCTTTCCGTGGGAATGCTAAAAATTAGTGGGGGAAGGATTATGGAGCTTTGTGGCATTGAGCCGGGCCCTAAAATAGGGCATATATTACACGCCTTGCTCGAGGAGGTGCTTGATGAGCCCGGTAAAAACACCAAGGAATACCTAGAAAAAAGGGTCCTGGAATTGAATCAATTGTCTGAAAAAGAGCTCGTGGCCATCGGCACAAAAGCGAAACAGGCTAAAGAAAAACAGGAAGAGAAAACGTTGAAAGAAATACGCAAAAAACATTGGGTGAGCTAGATTTACGGGGGATAGGCTGTAGACATAAAGAAAGCCGCCCGATTAGGGCGGCCTTCTTAGTTCTTTGAAAGAAGACTTACCCGAAAGGGACGGCTTGTACCGAAGTCTAACCTAAGTTAGATCGGTAAAATAGGAGAATCGGAAAGAAAAGACGGTAAAGAGCCGGCTTAAGAAAATAATTTCCGAAAAAAGCAAATTGTGAAAATATTTCTTAAGAATCCGAGCTGTGGAATTTTTCTTCCGATTAGAGAGAGTTTAGCCCTCTTTCAAAGAACCGCTTTTCAGGACAATGCAATCTACGCATTCCCCCGACTAGCAACAATGATACCTCTTCCTAAAGGACAATGTAAAGGACATGGATGTGGATAACTATGCCGGGTGCCCGAAGGCTATATTCATGGCCGCAAATCTTGCCCTATCAGGGAACACACCTGGCAAAGATTTACAATTGTTGCTTTTTCGAGAAATGTCCCTTAATTGCAAGAATGTCCTTTATAGGTGCTGATGGAGACGAAAATCCCACCAAAGCGCACCTCGGAATATGCTGAAACAGTGCGAAGTCTTGCAACACAACATCTTTTATGCTACTGTTGTAGCACATAAAAATATGCTGTCGAAAACACGAAAGCAGAAGGTCGTCAGGGAAGCTGGTATTCACGGAAAGGATACGGGCTCTCCTGAAGTGCAGATCGCGATTTTGACGAAACGCATTGGTGAGCTCTCTACTCACCTAAAGGAGCACAAAAAAGACACGCATTCCCGTCGCGGGCTTCTTTCCATGGTGGCGGACCGACAATCACATCTTCGTTATCTTCAGAAGAAGAATACGCGGCGGTACAATGCTATTGTCAAGAAGCTGGAGCTTAAGAAATAGTTTCTTGAATTTTCAAGTTTCAATTATCAATTTTCAATCAATGTAGCAATACTCAATTCTTAATTAAGAAATTGGGTGTTGTTTGATAATTGAAAATTGTAAATTGATAATTTTCTTCAATGGCAGTCATCAAACACGTGGAACAGCGAGTGGGGGTATTTATCGATACGCAAAACCTCTACCACAGCGCTAAGAATCTCTATCGAGCGAACGTTAACTTCGGTCAGGTGCTTAAGGACGCGGTTGCGAACCGCACGCTTACCCGTGCGATTGCGTATCTTATCACGACGGAAGGAGCCGAGGAGAAAGGGTTTTTCGAGGCGTTAGAGAAGATTGGTATTGAAACGAAGTCGAAACCTTTGCAAATCTTCGGCAGTGGCGCGAAAAAAGCTGATTGGGACGTGGGGCTCGCCATAGACGCGGTAAAGCTCGCGCCTAAACTCGACGCGGTGATCATCGCCTCGGGTGATGGAGATTATGTCCCGCTCGTGGAATACCTCAAAAATCTGGGGTGCCAGGTGGAAGTGGTGGCGTTTGGCAAATCAACATCGAGCAAACTTCTTGAAGTTGCGGACGACTTTATCGATCTCGACGAAAATCCAAGAAAGTATCTTCTTGGAAGCAGAAGATAGGAGAACGGCTTCTATACTTAGTAGATGCGTCAAGTGTAAAAAAGAGAAATTTTTGCTACACTGACGGCAATTACCAGTAACGATTGGTCTCTGGAAACAGAGATTTGAACAGTAGTTCAGGTCTTCTTTCCGGAGAACAATCACTAATCAATCGCGAATTGAAGACGCGAATCGCCCAAATGCGGTATTCGGGCTATTCGAGAGAAAAATTCGAGTTTGATTCGGGATTATGAAGAAACAAGAATTCTCGATTGAGCTTGGTGGAAAAACACTCACCGCCGAGTTTACTGATCTTGCCGAGCAAGCGAACGGCTCGGTCATTATGAAATACGGCAACACCACCGCGCTTATCACCGCGACCATGTCTAAAGGAGAGAAGGATATGGATTTCTTTCCTCTCACGGTTGATTACGAGGAGAGATTTTACGCGGCAGGTGAAATCTTAGGATCGCGCTTCATCCGCCGCGAGGGAAGACCTACCGACGAGGCGGTGCTCTCGGGGCGCATCGTGGATCGCACGATTCGCCCGCTTTTCGACCAGCGCATGCGGCGCGATGTACAGGTGGTTATTACGATTCTCTCGATCGATGAGGACGATCCTGACATTCTTGCGGTCATCGGCGCCTCGCTCGCGCTTGGGACTTCAGATATTCCGTGGAACGGTCCCGTTTCGGCGGTACGCATCGGGAAACTCAAGGACACGAACCATCTCATCATTAATCCTATTTACAAGGACCGAGCAGAAAACCCCGAATTTGAAATGGATCTCGTGGCTTGTGGCAAGGATGGACTCGTGAATATGATCGAGGTGGGAGGGAAGGAGGTCCAGGAATCGGTAATCGTCGCCGGACTTGAAGAGGCGGAAAAAGAAATCGAGAAGCTACAGAAATGGCAGAAGGAAATTGTCGCTAAAATCGGCAAGAAAAAACAAACGGTGACTCTGCCAGAAATTTCTCCAGCATTGAAACAGTTATTTGCGGAGAAGGTTTCCTCGCGCATGAAGGAGTACGTTTTCGGACAGGCGGGGAACGCGCGTATATATGAACTCAAAGGGGAATGGATGGCTGTTGCCAAAGAACGTTTCCCGAACGAAAAAGCGAGCATCGCCGACAACCTCTTTGAAGAGGAGATTAACACTCTCATTCATAACGAGGCGGTAGATAATAACCGTCGGCCAGACGGGCGAGGTATGGACGAGGTGCGGCCACTCTTCGCGAAGGCAGGCGGCATTTCCAAAATCCTTCATGGTGCCGGCATGTTTTACCGCGGGCAGACTCATATTCTATCGGTGCTGACTCTTGGCGGACCTGGGGACGCGCAGATTATTGATAACATGGAGATTCAGGAATCGAAGAAGCGATTCTTGCACCACTACAACTTCCCGCCATTTTCGACGGGGGAAACCGGCCGCATCGGTTCGACGAATCGCCGTATGATCGGCCACGGCGCGCTTGCCGAAAAGGCCCTTATCCCGGTGATACCACCGATGGAAAAGTTTCCTTACACCATCCGTCTTGTGTCCGAAGCCTTCGCTTCCAACGGCTCCACCTCGATGGGGAGCGTGTGTGGCTCCACGCTTGCGCTCATGGACGGCGGGGTACCTATTACCGCGCCAGTTGCAGGCATCGCATCCGGTTTAATGATGCGTAGCGCGAAAGAATACAAGGTGCTTACCGACATTCAGGGACCGGAAGACCATCACGGAGATATGGACTTTAAGGTGGCTGGAACAAGAACGGGAGTCACGGCGGTACAAATGGATGTGAAGGTAAACGGCGTACCGATCCCAATTCTTTCTGAAGCGTTCGAGAAAGCGAAACAAGCTCGTTATAAAATTCTGGACGTCATAGAGAAAGAAATCTCGGCTCCTCGACCCGATATTTCTCCCCTTGCTCCCAAGATTGTCACGATACGGGTGAAGAAAGACCAAATCGGTCTTGTGATCGGCGGAGGAGGAAAAACGATCAACGGCATTAAAGAAAAGACGGGTGTTGATGCGATAGACATTGAGGAAGATGGCACGATTTTCATAACGAGCAGAGAGGGGAGCGCAGATAAGGCCGCGAAAATGATAGAGGAACTCACCCATGAATTTTCTCCCGGTGACCGCCTCACGGGCACGGTGGTGAAAATAGCCGAGTTTGGTGCCTTCGTGGCGCTAAATGAGAACACCGATGGAATGGTGCACGTGTCCGAAATCGCTCCGTTCCGCATTGACCGCGTAGAAGCGGTGCTGAAAGTGGGTGACAAGGTGCCGGTGGTGGTAAAGGAAATTGATAAGGAACGCGGGCGCATCAAACTCTCGATTAAGGACGCGGACCCAAACTTCATTAAGCGCAAGGCCGCTTAGTGAAGTAAAACCCAAAGCCTGATCCGCCAGCTGGCGGACAAAAAACCAAACAAACATCCCAAAATCCCAAAACAAAGACGGTTTGTATTTTGGATAATTGTGTTTTGTTTGGTTCTTTGGACGGCCTGTGTTTTGTGTATTCTTTGCCGCAGTCATACTTGCGATATACTTACCCTATGTCTCCGCAATCTTCAGAGCCGAAACCGCCGAGTGAACTCAAGCGTATTCGAACGTATCAAAGCGACGTCGAGGAGCTCCTGCAAAAACAGAACGTCTCTAAGGCCTCCATTGCACTTGCGGAAAGTGAGCGGCAGGTGGAAAAACAAAAAAAAGAGGAGGTAAAAAAGACGGAGACCTCTCCTCGGGAGCCTGATCCGTCAAGGGTGTTCAAGATATCAGGGGAATTGCCGACTGGAACAGGCGTGAATCTCCGCCGCTCCGTCATGGTTTTCGTAGGTCTCTTCGTGCTCGGGGGAGTAGCGGCTGGAGCGTTCTTCTCTTTTAAAAAAGATGAGTTACCTGTTGGTCCCGCTCCGATAGCGAGAGTCTCCGAGACCCCGACCATCGTACTTAGCGGGGGAGAGAAGAGGGCAGGGGCGATTAAGGCGATACAGCAGGGTCTCTCGGCGTTATCGGTTCCGCAAAATGAGCTTCGTCGTGCTCTGCTACGACGAGGAGAAGCACTGATTACCACACCAGAATTATTCGAGCTCCTTGAAACCGGTGCGTCGCCCGCTCTGATTCGAGCGCTCACAAAATGGCCTACACTCGGCGTACATGGATTTCAGGGCGGGCAACCGTTTCTCCTCTTTGGCGTCACTTCGTACGACCATGCGTTTGCCGGTATGCTCGCGTGGGAGCAAAGACTAGTTGCCGACATTGCCCCTCTCTTTGGAGTGTCTATAAGAGAAGTGCTCGCAAATGTGGGCAGCACGACTGCGGAGGCGCTGCAGAACACCATAGAGATAAAAGATGTCATTATCCGCAACAAGGATGGCCGCGCGGTATTTGGTCCTGGAGGGGATATACTCTTTGTGTACTCTTTTGTAGATAAGGAAACGCTTGTACTCACGACAGGGGAGGACACCATGCGAGCCTTGATTAGCAAAGCGGGAGGAGGTCAACTCAAATGAAATATGAAGTATGGGATATGGAATATTAAAGAGGTTCGATTAGGTATTACATATTCCATACTTCATATCCCATATTTCATATTCCATGCTCCATATTTCATTTGATATGGTATACTGCTTTTATGACGATAGATACCAACGTATTTCAAAAGAAATTGCTCGCGGAGAAAGAGCTGGTGGAAAAAGAGCTGGCGACCGTTGGCCGGCGTAATCCGCAAAACGCCGCGGATTGGGAGCCGATCTCCGGAGTGATGGAGCGGCCGGCGGAGCGCGATGAGGTGGCTGATAAACTTGAATCTTTTGAAGAGAATGTGGCGATCGTGCGCCAGCTTGAACTTCGTCTTGCGGAAATTCAAAATGCGCTCGAGCGAGTGCAAGGTGGAACATACGGAACTTGTAGTGTGTGTGGTAAGGAGATAGAAACGGCACGCCTTGAAGCGAATCCTGCGGCAGCGACGTGCAAGCAACACTTAAAGTAATTATCGAATACCAAATTTCGAATCTTGAAAAATGTTTAAACGCGGGCAACCAGGAATAATAACTTATTCTCTTTATTGGGTATTCGATATTTTTAGACATTAGATATTCGAAATTCGATATTTCTCTTCCATGAGTTTCGCCTCCGTTTCCAGCGCCCAGGTGCACCTCTTAAGCACCTATCTCGTGCGCGTTGAAGTGGATCTCTCGAAAGGCCTGAACGCCTTTTCTATCGTCGGGTTGCCTGACAAAGCGGTGGAGGAAGCGAAAGATCGCATTGCCGCCGCGATCAAAAACACCGGCTTTAAATCCCCGAAGCAGAAAAATCACAAAATAGTTATTTCACTTGCGCCGGCGGATGTGAGGAAGGAGGGACCAAGTTTCGATCTGCCGATGGCTATTGGATACCTCATCGCCTCTAAATGCCTACCAGCAGACGTGAAGGAAAAACTGTTTGTAGGCGAGCTCTCACTCGACGGTATGGTACAGCCAATTGACGGCGTGCTTCCCATCGTCCAAGAAGCGAAGCGGGCAGGCTTCAGGGAAATATATGTACCCAAAGAGAACGCAAAGGAAGCGGCGCTCATCGGTGAGATTGATGTGTACGGTGTAAAGAATTTGTGGGAACTTGTTGCCCACCTTACTAAGAAAGATATTTTACCAGACGAGAATTGTCCCTTTATACAAAAAAAGAGGATGAGTCCGGTGCCGCAAACCGCGTTTGAAGTCGGTACGCGAGAGTATCAAGTTGATTTTGCCGATGTGAAGGGTCAGCGCACCGCGAAGCGCGGTTTAGAGATTGCCGCGGCTGGAGGACACAATATCGCCATGTGGGGCCCCCCTGGTACCGGAAAGACACTGCTCGCGAAAGCGTTCATCTCCATCCTCCCGCCGCTCGATATTGAGGAGGCGCTTGAGGTTACGGGGATTCATTCGGTCGCGGGAGCGCTCCATGAGCCCCTCATCACGTACCCGCCTTTCCGCGCTCCGCATCATACTGCTTCTTACATCGCGCTTGTCGGAGGGGGTTCAGTGCCTAAGCCCGGTGAGATCACGCTCGCGCACCGAGGAGTGCTCTTTCTTGATGAATTTCCAGAATTCGAGCGGCGCGTGATTGACGCGCTTAGGCAGCCGCTTGAGGATCGGATTGTAAGCGTGTCCCGAGTGAAAGGTTCAGCCCAATTCCCGGCACACTTCACCCTTATCACGGCCATGAATCCTTGCCCGTGCGGAAACAACGGGGTAAAGGGGAAGCAGTGCACCTGCGCGCAGCATCAGATTGACAGATACAAGCGAAAAATCTCCGGCCCTATCGTGGATCGCATAGATTTGTGGACGGAGGTTTCGATTGTCGAACATGAAAAGTTGACCGAAGGACGCGGGAGTGAAAAGACGAGCGAAGAAATACGCAGGAAGGTGGAAGCCGCTCGCAAAAAAGCCGAAGAACGGTACCACACGCTAAAACTCCCGTTCAAGACAAACAGCGAAGTGGGAGCGCGCGATATCGGAGCGGCAATCCCTCTTAGCGACGAAGTAAAAAAGACATTGAATCTTGCCGCGAAAAAGCACGACCTTTCTGCGCGCTCGTATCATCGACTGATCAAACTCGCTCGAACTGTCGCCGACCTCGAGGGCCACGATGAGGTGGCGGTGGATGATCTTATGGAAGCACTCACATATCGACCGAAACAACTCTCAAATAGTTAGTAGAAGGTAGCTAGTAGTAAGTAGTTTATCGGAAAAGAAAAACCGCAACGAGGCCAAGTCGCTGCGGGTGAAATTGTACTCTCTCGATGCTTTCTGACTTACAGGAAGGGCGAGACGAGGATTCGTAACCCAAACCCGATAAGAACTATCCCAAATACTCGAGCCAAGTAGTGCAACTTCGAAGTGAAGCGAGTCTTGACGAGTGGACTTGAGAGCAGAAAGGCAACAAAGGCAAACCACACAATGTCGACCAGTGACATCCACACCCCGTACAGCACCTTAATGATGATTGGTGTCGCACCAACTACCTGTGTGAACAGAGCAAAAACGAACAGGTAGGCTTTCGGATTGCCCATCATGTTAATAAAGCCTTCACGGAACGCGGTGCACGCGGTTGAAACTCTCGCTGAATGAGCAACCTCCGCGTCCACATCATAAGGTTTCGTCTTGAGAGCTTTGAAGCCAACGTAGATAAGATAGCTTGCGCCCAGAAACTGTAGCGCAAGATACAAGGTGGGTACTCTCACCACAAATCCGCTTAGCCCCAAAATCGCAAAGCTTACGTGCAGGAACGAACCGACAGCGATTCCGAATACGCAGTATAATGTAAGTCGAAACTGCATGGTCACACTGTTTTTGGCAACGAGCGTAAGGTTCGGCCCAGGGCTTATCACCACAGCGATGTGCAGAGCGGCCAACATAAGAAACTCCGACAAATAGGGGATAGTCATAAGTCGTTCATTGATGGAAGGAACTGTTTTGACTCCAGGATACTGCCATACAATGTGCTGAAAGTCAATGTGCCGTGGTAATATATGGAAAAAGACCGCACGGTCAGTGCGGCTTTTTAGGTCTACTAACTGCTCCCCCAGCTGGCGGGCTACTAGCTACTTACTTCTTTAGAAGGGATTTTTTGCTCCGCGGACCTCGAAGTGGAGGTGCGTACCGGTCGAGCGACCCGTCGACCCCATGTAGCCGATGATTTCGCCTCGAGTCACCGTATTTCCGACCAAAACCGCGAGAGTTGAAAGGTGGCCGTAGAGCGTTTGCGTGCCGTTTTGGTGATTGACGACAATGTAATTTCCGTATCCTCCATTCCATCCAGACGAGCGTGCGATAATCACCTCACCGGAGGCTGAAGCGAGAACGGGTGCTCCCGAATAGCTTGCGATATCAATACCGTTATAGCCGTGAAGTCCTTGTGTTTTCTTGCCACCGATAACCGGGCGGAGGTAGTAGCCTTCATAGCTCGGGCCAGCAGTACCCCGAAGTGTCGCCGGGCGGCCCGCCAATGAAGCGCTTGGGGGAGCGGCGATTTCGCCGTCAGGCACGAGCACAATATCGCCAATCGAAAGTCTCGCATTCTCGGTAAGGTGGTTGTATTGAGATATTTCAGTCACATCGGCTTTGTATTTCTTGGCGATGCTTTGCAGTGTGTCGCCTTTCACGACAGTATGGCGAACGCCGGAGATGGGGAGAATGATGAGCGTCTGACCAGGGCGGATCATGCCGCGACTTATGTCGTTGGCCCAACTGATCGTATTCGTGGTCACCCCAAACATCTTCGCAATCGCGCTTAGGGTATCTCCTTCGCGCACGACATAGGTGCTGATGGCCCCGCTCTGATTTTCTTCAATATCCGCAAGGGTGCCTTCAGGGCCGATTTCGGCAAAAAGCGCCACCCCTCCTACGATGGTAATGTCGCCACCACCCTTTCCTGGATTCGGGTCAAGATTCCGAGCCGCAACAAGAAGGCCAACGTTTTGGGAATTGACCGGAGAGGAGGTGGTTTCGGCTTTCGCTTCTTCCGTGAAGAGATTAGTGACGAAAGAAACCACACCAGCGTGAAGATTCTGCGGTGGGAACATAACATAGAAGCTCCACGCCAAAAGCCACACCGCCCCATAACCTACAAGGCGGGTCTTTCGGGTTGCCCTACGGCAAAAAAGAGGTGTTCTGGAGGCCTCTTTGCCCCCACTGGCAAAAGAATTGTGAGTTGGTTGTGAGATAAGCGAGGGGCCGAAAAAGGAGAACTTGTGAGAATCAACCGTGCTCTCAAAAGACAGAAACCCTACGAGGTGTTACATGGGTTGCTGTGATTCTGGCTCTGCACTGATTAGATTGCTTTTAAAGCTCTGCTCTCGGTGGTCATTTCTGTCGTGAATCTTCCGAAAAAAGGCCTTGTAAGGCCATTTTTGACTTACCGTACGGCACTCCTGTACCCTCCTACAATAGCCGATGGGGCACTCTAAGTCAACCGAGCAATCCACCCCTGTGGATAACGAAAAGAGATGAAATATGAAACATGAAATATGAACTATTAGATATAGGTGATTGAGAAGACAAGCGATTTATTATTCCATAGTACATATTACATAATTCATCCATACATTATGGTTCTAGGAGTCCTGAGGCTTTGCGAAGGGCAACGAAAACGAAGCCTAAATATCGAATCTCGAATACCTAATCTTGAAAAAATCTGAATACAAAATACTAAACAAAATCCTCCGTCTCGAAGACTCGACCACCCTCCTTTAGAAAAGGAGGAATTCAGAAATATGTTTGTAGTTTCTTCTTTTCTATTGAGTTTTTTCGAAATTCGAAATTCGGTATTCGATATTTTTTTTGTGCTATAGTGTCCACGCTATGTTGCATCTTGAAGGACTGAATGAGCGACAGCAAACAGCCGTGCGGCACAAAGACGGACCGCTTCTCATCGTCGCGGGAGCCGGAGCGGGGAAAACTCGGGTCATCACCCACCGAATTCTGCATCTCATTAAGGAAGGCATCGCGCCGGAGTCTATCCTGGCGATTACCTTTACGAATAAGGCGGCTAAAGAGATGAAGGATCGCGTTGAAAAGCTTCTGGCTTCCCGCCTTCAGCTTTCGGAAGCTCTGTCTGTACGAACCAGAGGCCGTGATCTTGAGGCTAAACATTTCCCCTGGCTGGGCACGTTCCATGCGCTCGGCGTCCACATTATCCGTGAGAATAGCGATCGGCTCTCGCTCCCTAAGCGATTTGCTATTTTTGACCGCAGTGATTCACTCGCCGCGATCAGGGAAGCGGTCAAAGAGAGCGAGCTTGACCCGAAACAGTTTGAACCGGGTAAAATACTCGCGGCTATCAGCCGCGAGAAGGGGAAAATGATGACGCTTCAAGAATTCACGGTTCACTCGGAAGGAGAGTATTTCCCGAGCATTATCGCCAGTGTGTGGCAAAAGTACGAAGCAACTCTCAAAAAGGAGAGAGCGCTTGATTTTGACGATCTCCTGCTTAAAACAGCGCTGCTTCTCCAATCGGAAGAGGAGATACGGAAGCATTACGGACGGCGGTGGCAGTACATCCATATTGACGAGTACCAAGACACGAATCACGTGCAGTATATGATCACGAAACTCCTCGCAAAAGAACATACAAACATCGCGGTAGTGGGCGACATTGACCAAAATATCTACAGCTGGCGCGGGGCGAGTATCAAGAATATTCTCAATTTCGAGAAAGATTACCCTACCGCGAAAGTGGTGCTTCTGGAAGAAAATTATCGATCAACGCAGACGATCCTCACGGTCGCCAACCGTATCATCTCGAAGAATAAAATGCGCCGCGAGAAAACGCTGTTTACCAAAAATCACGAGGGAGAGAAGGTTGGCCTTTTCACCGCGTATGACGAAGCTGGGGAGGCTTCATTCATCGCCGGACGCGCAAAACAGCTTATCGCCGGAGGGGTTTCGCCTGCGGGGATCGCCGTGCTCTTTCGCGCGAACTTTCAAAGTCGAGTGCTTGAGGAAGCTTTTCTGCGCGAAGACGTTCCCTATCAGGTGCTGGGGGTTCGCTTCTTTGAGCGTAAGGAGGTCAAAGATGTGCTTGCCTACGTGCGAGCCGCCCAAACCGCTTTTGCCTCGCAAAACTTGAACGAGCAGGCTCTCAATCTAAGCGGGGGTTTTTCTGATGTGCGTCGCATTATCAATGTGCCACCGCGTGGAATCGGAAAGGTAACGCTCCTAAAGATCCTTGCCGGAAAGGAGAGTGAACTCCCGCCCGCGATGCAGGGCAAGTTCACCGCATTCAAAAAACTCCTCCTTGAGCTGCGCGTGAAGCTGCATAATGTGCCGCTTTCCGAAGCGATCAAGTGGATTGTGAGCGAAAGTGGACTTGAAACCGAGCTTAAAAAAGGAGGGAGCGAGGACGAAGAGCGTCTTGAAAACATAAAAGAGCTTGTGACCTTCGCGACAAGGTATGACACCCTTCTTCCGAATAACTCGCGCGAGGAAGCGCTCGATGCGTTTCTCGCCGATGTGGCGCTTCAGAGCGATCAAGATGAGCTTAAGGACGACATGCCAAGCGTGAAGCTCATGACGGTGCATGCCTCCAAAGGTCTTGAGTTCGACTACGTCTTCATTGGTGGGCTCGAAGAGGGCCTCTTCCCTCATGAGCGGCTGTCTGAAACTCAAAGCGAAGGTGATGCTGAAGAAGAGCGTCGCCTCTTCTATGTCGCTCTTACCCGGGCCAAGAAAAAAGTGTTTCTCTCCTACGCGGGGGTGCGCACGATCTTCGGCTCACGGCAGGTGACGGTACCTTCAGAATTCATCTTCGACATCGATGAGGAATTTCTAGAAGCCGAGAATTATGTGGAGGGCGGAGGGAAGATCATCTATTTGGATTAGTCACGAATCAAACGCGAATCGTTCACTTGAATCACGCGAAAGGGATTAGCGATATTCGCGACAGAAATTCGAGTATGATTAGAGATATGTTTAAAAAGAAATCCTTAGGTCAACACTTCCTCCGCGATCCGAAGATTCTCGGCAAGATTGTCGCGGCGGGGAAACTGACACTTGAAGACTCTGTACTAGAAATCGGTCCCGGGGAAGGAGGGCTCACGATGCTCTTGCTGGCGAAGGTAAGGAAGGTCGTCGCGGTGGAGAAAGATGATCGCTTGATTCCCATACTGCGAGAAAGATTCGCTTCGGAAATTGCCTCGGGCAGACTTGAGCTTATCCACGCCGACATTCTTGACTTCTCCCCTACTAACTACTCACTACTAGCTACTAACTACAAAGTGGTCGCCAACATCCCCTACTACATTACGGGCGCGCTCATGCGGAAATTTCTGCAGGAGGGACCAGAGCCTTGCATGATGGTGCTTCTCGTGCAAAAGGAGGTGGCAAGACGGATTGTGGCACAGGACGGTAGGGAGAGTATTCTTTCAATAAGCGTAAAAGCGTATGGAACTCCAAGATACGTGGATACGGTCAAGGCGGGCTCATTTTCGCCACCACCGAACGTAGATTCAGCGATTATCGCAATTGAAGGAATTTCGAAAGAGTTTTTTACTCATTGCGGCGAGAAAAAATTCTTCGCGCTTCTCAAAAAGGGGTTCGCTCACCCAAGAAAGCTCCTCGCGTCAAACCTTGGGATTGAAACGGGGGTACTCGAAACGGCCGGCATCGCTCCAAACGCTCGGGCGGAAGTTCTCTCTCCAGAAGCTTGGAAAGATCTCGCGACTAAAATACTAGACGGACGCTAAGGAGTTGACCCGTTATAAATGATAAGTGGCGCGAAAAAGAAAGGGAGCGGGGTCACCACGGGACAGAGCGATAGACCACAATAGACCCAGGAGACAAAAGGCGCTATGCATACCATCGTCGGCAAATATTTGCCTATGATCTTTTGTCCGGGATGCATAGCCGGCCCCCATGGAAACGTGTATGCTCCCACACCTTGAAGCATGACAACTGGGGTACCAACCGCAAGGGGAGTTAAGTTTACTTCCTGTACGCCATTGAGGCATCCTGGGCCTACCGGATACCAAAAGCTGTAGACCCCGGGGGGAGGAAACGTAGGGAGCGCACCTGCGCTCATGATACTTCCGGGGACGCCCGGTACGTTTAGCACTATGCCGGCAAAGTGAGGCAAGAGCGTGAGTCCCAATCCGAGGAAGCCCACGCCCAGAGCTTGTGCATGAACGCTTCCAGGAAGAACACACAGCATGAGCGCACAGAGACCCCCTCTCCACAATAGCGACAAGCTACGCATATATGAAATAATAGTAACATGAAATTTAGCTTGCAAAGCGCTATCGTACTTTTCGTGCTAGCGATAGCAATAGTCGGAGGGGTACTCTGGAGCACTCGTTTTGCCACTACAGCTGTCGAGAATTCTCCCGGCCTATCGAGAACATACAAACATCCAATTTTGTCCGAAGTATACATGTCGGAGAACGCTTCTGACACAGACGGTGACGGAATTCCTGATTGGGAGGAGAAACTTCGCGGAATGGATCCGAACAAACCTGACTCAGAAGTAAGAGAGGCGAGCTCAGGAATTATACATGATCTTACTTTGCCCACATTGGAGACACCGGTATCTCCATCGTACAGGAGTGCTACAGCAATTCCCACAGAAACCCCTGCGATACCGCTCGAAGCAGGTAGCGAGAGTGCATCTCAAGATACCGCAGTTTCTATTGAGTTGCGTACACTTCTGCATAGTTTCGGAAATAATGTTGGTCTTGCATTATCACTCATATTTAATCAGTCCTTCGCAAGTGAAGAACAGGCATTATTCAAAAACACCGTTGGAACTTCGAGCGTGGATGCTTTGAAGAAACTTGCTCCGGTCGGAAACGCCTATAAAACTGTGTCGGAAACGCTTCGTCAAGTACAGCCTACTCCTGAAACACGGGAATTGCTCGCTAATCTCCACCGTGCGTATGATAGGATCGGAGGTGCAGTACTCTCACTCGCTGATGCACCTACCGAAATACCCATTCTTGGAGAGAGATGGACGCGCTACTCTGAAGCGGCACTTGGTGTAGGAAAAGCTGTCTCTGACATGATTGTATTTTTCAAGAAACAGGGAGTTGTATTTTCGCCAAGTGAACCGGGAAGTATTATTTCGTATTAACTTGTTAATCCATAACCATGTCATGGGGTATGAAAATTATGTTAGGAATCGGAGCAGCCATCCTGCTCGGCGGGGGTCTCTGGTTTTTATACACCGGTCGGAGTGAAGCTACGTTCAGGCGCGTGAGCCCCGAAGATGCCAAGAGGGCAGCCGCGGTGCTCTCGAAGGATCAAGACGGCGACGAGCTTAAGGACTGGGAGGAAGAATTGTGGCGCACTGACCCCTTGAGCTCCGACTCTGATGGAGATGGGACGCTCGATGGGGAAGAGATCAAACTCGGCAGAAATCCTCTGAAGGCAGGGTCCAATGATGAGCTGGATAAAGAAACGATTGAATCAAAAACGGTTCCGGGAGGAGGGGATTGGACCGAGACCGATCGCCTTTCTCGAGAGCTTTTCGCCAAATACCTCGCTATCAAGCAATCGGGAGCGCCTTTCACCGCCGAGGAAGAAGAGGCACTGCTTGCAGATTTTATACACCGATACCCGGAACCAGCATCCATTACCGTATACACGGAAAGCGATATCCGTCTGACCGAAAAAGACGACGTTGCGGCCTGGCATGGGTATGGGAACGCGATTGGATCGGTGCTTGAGAAGCATAGAAATACAGGGGGCGAGAGTGAGCTTATCATATTCGAGCGCGCGCTTGAAAATGAGGACGAAACCGATCTTGCGAGCATAGAGACCCGCGTAGAGCGTTATGAACGGCTACTTCTTGACTTTAAAGCTCTACCGGCACCAAAAAGTATGCAGCCTATGGCTGTGGCCCTCCTTAATGCCCTTGAAGCCCTCAAACAGAGCGTCGGTGGTATGACGCTTGCGTTTACCGATCCCGTGCGGGCGCTCTCTTTTGCAACCGCGTATCCGAGCGCGATAGATACGCTCACCGAAAGCTTTGGGCGTATCGCCCTGTTTTTCCAAGATAATGAAGTGGTGTTTGGGAAGGATGAAGCGGGATACATTCTTACCCAATAAGCAAGATGTAAAGCACAGTGTCCAAAAAGCCAAATAATGAAACAACCCAAAGCACAGTGTCCAAAAGGCCAAACAAAAAAGTAGAATTCACAAAAAATGGGACAGCGTATGGAATCAAAGGAGACAAACAGATATCGAGAGTTGGAAAATCGCACGGCAACATTTGCAAAGCAAACGATTGGAGTTTGCCTTAAATTACCGAGGAATAGAGTAAACGATCCACTAGTTAGCCAAGTTATTAGAGCCTCGGGGTCAGTCGGAGCAAATTATCGTGAAGCAAACGAAGCGTTGGGAAAGAAAGACTTTGTGTATCGTTTAGGGGTTGCTCGTAAGGAGGCGAAGGAAGCACAGTACTGGTTTGAACTACTAGTGGAGGCAAATCCCCTGCAAAGGGAAGCATTAACGGTGCTTTTGAGAGAGGCGGAAGAACTTCGCAACATCTTATCTGCAATCATAAACAAGGTCTCTTAGCCCCTTTGTTTGGCTTTTTGGGTATTGTGTTTTGTGCTACTGCGTCTTATCCACTTTGTATACACCGCTTATCCACAATCCTCTGCTATAATGGAAGGGATGTGAGAGCGGTTCACACCAAACCCAGCACCTTTGTCGTGAAGCCAGAAGCTTTACGGGGCATTTGTGTATGGAAAAAGGGAGGAAATGCGTTCGGCCCATACCGAATCTCAAGGGTGTTGGGCAAGCTACTCCTCGGTTTTTTGACTGCACTACTAATTATGCCGGTCTTCTTTTTCATGCGTCCTCAAAAAGCTGAAGCGCTGGTTTCGTTAGCCCAATGTTTTGCCGCTAAAGGAACCGCTTCGGCCACTGCTGGATCCTCTGCGGCAGCAGCAGCGGTTGCGAGCGTACCGACAAGCGACGTCACGAATACCGTTACGACGGCGCAAGGCACTGCTGGTACTGATTGGTCCGCCTGCTTCATGAAGGGACTCACGAAGGTGATCGCGAAAACGCTTCTGCACACCTTTACGCAGTCAATCGTGAACTGGATCAATACCGGTTTCGAAGGGTCGCCTTCGTTCATCACCAATCCCGAAGGGTTCTTGAACGACATTGCCGATCAGACGATCGGACGTGTGATAGAAGATATTTCGCCGCTCCTCTGTTCTCCATTTAGGTTAGATATAAAGTTTGCACTCGGACTTAACATGTCGCTGAACACCCGAGAAGAGATTCATTGCCGCCTTACGGATGTGATCGCGAATGTCCGCGGAGCTTATGACGGATTCGTCGCTGGTACCGTTGGGTCTGGCAATTTGAGCAACTGGATACATATCGCGGGGACTCCACAGAATAATCCCTACGGCGCCTACATCGCAACCACGAATAAATTGAGTGCGAGTATCACATCAGCTACCGGACAACAAATCAAACTCCTCGATTGGGGCAAAGGATTCAAGTCATGGAGAAGCTGTAAGAAGTGGGGACCCGATATCAAAGAAGGAAATCCTCCCAGAGTCGTGCGTAAGGGAGCTTGTATCGAGGAAGGTCCTATCAAAACCCCAGGTTCTATCATTCAAGATCAGGCTACCGGAGCGCTCGGCACCACACTGCGTGAGCTTGAAGTTGCCGATGAGATTGATGAGGTGGTCGGAGCGCTTATCAACCAACTCCTCGTAAAGGTGATGAGTGCCGGAGGAGGACTCCTCGGTGCGAGTAGTGGTGGCGGTTCAAGTGGCGGAAGCGCTACCGGCTCTCTAGCTACCAACCCGAACTTTGTGCTCGCTAACGCGGATGCCAAAACGCCCGAAGGTATCAACTGCCGCTTGCGGTATTATCCGGCAACCGTAGAAGATCCTGAGGGGAGCGGGGTATATGTACCCGATAACAGCGCTGCAAGTGCGCTCAACAATAGCAATCAAGTATGGACAGACAATCTAGGCGTTGGCAAAACAGTGGGCGTGACAGGAAATGATACCCGACCGCTCGTGCCAGCAAAATATATCAAGCAAGGAGTCGCCGAACCTGTAAGCGTGGAAAAAGATCCCGGACAAACCTGGGAAGTCTATTTCGCGAAGATCCGAGCCGGGTGCGAAAATGAGTGGAACACGCTTATTGATAATGCTTCGACAGTGGGGCTTGGGAAGTATACAGGGGGATCGGTGACCACTTCAGACAAACCAACTACTCCTCAAACTCAAACGGTGGAAGGCAACATGGCACAGGGAAAAAGGGTGACGCAATCAAGCTCATGTGTTGGTTTTCCTCTATTTCTGCCTGAACCATATGCGTATGTTGCGGTTGACGGAAACCGTTCGCCGGGCAATGCGTACATTGCCACCATTGCGTGCACACAGAGGGAGGCAAATCCATGGTGGGAAGTTGACCTTGAAACCAATGACCGTAGCAACAAAAAGGAAACGGAAACGAAAGAAATTACGAGCATACGAATTTATGGTGCCGGCAGCTGGAATAACGGTACCGACCTTGGGAATAATGCCCTCTTCTCGCCGGGAGTGATCGTATCCGTGCTCGACAGCAATCGGATGACAGTCTACACGGTAGCGGGCCTGTTGCGGATTGACTCACAGCGCCCATTCGTTGAGGCATCAATTCCGAAAATACGCGGAAGGTACGTCCGGATAGAGGCGAAAATGGAACCGGGGAAAGCCCCACGCCCTCTGCTCATTGCCGAAGTTGAAGTCTTCGGGACACAAATTCGCCTTGACGCATCGGGAAACACTACGGCGCCTATTGTTCCCTTCGGCTTTTCCTCGATCAAACCACAGAATCTGCCCAGGCCAGAGCCCGGTGTGACATTCGGATGGAGTAATATAACCTTTGTGCCAAACCAGTCACAGAGCAAGGCGGAGGAGGGTATCAGACTGCGAGCAAGATTCTACGAATGTAAGAATGAGCAGAATTGCACGGGAAAAGATGATGAGTTCCAGCAAAACCCAAGCCCATTTACCAACTGGTTCACACAGTTAGAACTCACGTATAGCGTGCAGAATGTGAGGAGCAACAAATTCGCCATTATGCCTTCTTCTGGAGGGTATATCTACAATACAGATCCAGATACGGGAGTCTTGGTTGAGCCGCCGCCCAATTGTGATGAAGAGTGTGTACACGGGATTGTCTTCGCCAAAAATCTTTCGGTTGAAAACTATTCGATCAACGTCTCTATGACAGGAACCCTCAATACGGGAACTAAAGCGAAGAAACCATTGCGACTTGTAGTCGAAGTCCTCGACAGAACTGGAATCCCAATCGGATCAGCTATAGCAAATTTCGTGACGCAATAGAATACATTTCATGACCTTCTTTCGCGACAAAAAATACCATACCATCTGTGCCAGCGTTGCCCTGCTTATCATGCTGGGCACTTCGGGGATGCTGGCTTTGCCGCTCATCGCAAGCGCGCAACGTCTACCCACGCCGAAGCTCCAAGGCGATAATATTGACTTCTTCAACCCAAACGCCAATAACGATTTCCTCACACCGGTATATATACCTTCAAATTCTGTGGAGTTACCACAAGCGGGAGTAGGGACGGCGGCTGAAAAGCAAGCCAATGACGCGAGAATAGCGGTGAATCAACGAAGTCAGGCGGATGAACTCGCCGCAAAGTTTACCTGTTTGGGGTGGAATGTCGGCATTAACATAAAGGGATGCCTAGCCGGTATCATGGACATTATTATGTGGATTGCCGCGCGGGCACTATGGGTCGCGGGAATCCTCTTTAACGTTACCCTCTACTTCACCCTCAATTTGAGTGCACTCCTCGACAAGATGCCGATTGTGGATATCGGCTGGAAGGTGCTTCGCGATCTTGCGAACATCGTGTTCATTTTCATCACACTCTGGTGCGGTATCTCGATCACGCTCGGCATCGGGGATAACGGCAAGAAAGCGTGGGGCTACCTCGCGCAGATGGTGCTGGTCGCGCTTTTCATTAACTTCTCGCTCTTTATCACAAAAGCCGTGGTGGATGTTTCGAACATTGCCGCACTCCACTTCTATTCGCTCACCGTGGATCCAGAACACCAAAAGGACTGGGATGGGGGAATTTCCGAAGCGTATCTCTACGGCCTCAAGCTCTCTACGCTGTATAACATTAAGCAGATCGGCGCATGGGATTCAAACAGGAACTCTCTTGTTGGGTCACAGCTCAAAAGTGCCGGAAAAGATAATCTAGATTTCGGTAATATCATCCTTATCGGCTTTTTCGGTTCGCTCCTCATCATCGTGACGGCGTGGGTATTCTTCGCGGGAGCAATCATGTTTATCTACCGCGCCATCACACTTATCATCCTTATGATGCTCTCACCGCTCGCGTTCGTCGGACTCATTCTCCCCGGCGCGTCCGGCATGGCGCATCAGTGGTGGAGCAAGCTCTGGAGTCAGGCATTCTTCGCACCACTCTACCTCGCGCTTGCCTACATTGTCGTGCGCACGATTAATTCAGATAGCTTTCAACTCTCGCTACTAGGGGGCGCGAGTGGATCAGGTCTTGTTGGGGCCCTTACCGGCAGCGACCCGAATGCGATCGCCGTTATCTTCAACTTCATCATCCTCATCGGGCTTATGGTGGGGTCGCTTATGGTCGCTTCGCACCTCGGTGCCCGCGGAAGCGAAATGGCCATGGCCGGGTGGGAGAAAATCCAGGGGGCAACTATTGGTATCGTCGGAGCTACTACGCGCGGTATAATTAAGACACCTTCAGCCACATTACGCGGGGCGGGAAATATAGTCTCAAACACTCCAAAAGGTTTGGGCAGAGCAACTAGCTGGATGGCGAACACGCGATTGCTTAAGGGCAGCCGCCTCGGCAATGTCGTCGCCGGTCTTGGAAACAAAATGCAAAAACGTGGACAAGAATTTCATGAGCGTGGGATCGGGAAAAAAATTCGCAAGGTTACGGGGGTGGCCAGCAAGGCTATGGACGTGCGCTATTTGGAAGAGAGAGCTGGGCAGAGCTGGCTCGGTAATACCACTATAGGGAAAGGCGTACGTGCCGCAACGATAGGGGGCGCTGCCAATCTGAAAATTGGCGACAAGTCACTGCAAGAAGCACACGAGGTAGGTGAGGAGCAAGAAACTGCCCGCCACATCATCAGTCTTATTGCGGAGGCGAGAGGGAGAGGCAGCGAGCTTGAGCCCCTGTGGCACGAACAGGATCACCTGAATCAGGAAAAAGTAGACGCGGAGAAAAAGCAGGAGGAAGGTAGAAAAGAGCTGGAACAGGCAGAACGGCGGCCACTCACGGCACAGGAGAAGAAGAAAGTGCAGGAAGCCGAAAAGGAACTCGAACAAGCAAAGGTAATACCCGACGAGCGCAAGAAAGAGATACAGAAACAAAAACAAAAAATCCAGGAGTCGGACAAAAACGTCGCTGCCGCGAAAACCTACGCGGCGGCGCATCCCAACGATGCAAACGCACAAGAGGAGGTGAAAAAAGCAGACGCCGAACTCGCGAAGCGCTTCGAACGTCTCAAGGAGCTCGAAACGCACACGCCCGAAGAACAGGAACGCATCGCAGCGGCCGAAGCGAGGCTGGAGGCGGCCCGGTATAGGGCTGATCCGGAGCTTATCAAACAGCGGAAGACAGAGTTAGTCGCGGCGAAGCAGCCGACTCCCGAGCATCAGGAGAAGATACAGAAGTCCGAATCAACGCTCGAAGAAGCAAAGACGTTGCTTAAGAAAAAAACAGAGGAGCGTGAGGAGAGTGAGAGGAAGACGGGGGTGCGGGACATTGTGCTTCGCTCCGAAGAGGAAAAGCTCGAAAATCTAGTCAAACGCCGTACGGAAGCCGCCGAAGAAACAAGGAAACTGACCGCCGAAGAACAGGGCAGAGTGGCAAAGGCCGAAAAAGCGCTTGATGAAGCTTTGCATCCGCCGCTCACCAAGGAGCAGGAAGACGCAAAGGAAGTCGCGATCAGAGTGGCTAATGACAAACTGGATAAAGCAGCTGAAGATCTTGAAAGAGCGAGCAAAAATCTTGCCAAGTTTAAACAGGAGAAAGGAGCTAAGATGGCGGAACTGGTCGCAAAGCGTTCGAACGCCTTCTCGAAGATGTCGGCGCAGGAGTTCGTCCACTATGCCCCGAAGGAAGACAAGAAGCGCATGGACTTCGAAAGCGATCCGCCAGGCCACTTCCTCGCCGTGATGGAGGATGAGCACTTAACCGAGGAGGAAAAAGAGGAGGCGACGCATCATTATGTACATCGTCTATGGCAAGAGGCGCGCCGAGGAGAGAATCGAAATGAACGCTTTAATGAACTCCTCCTCAATTTCCAAAAGAAATTTGGCAAAAAAATGCAAGTGGTGGAGCGTCTTGCCAAGGAGCTTGAACGTCAGGGTTTTGTAGAGCAGCTGAAAGAATTGCGACGTAAAATTACTGAAGCGGAGGAAAGGGAAGAGGAGGAGCGGAGAAGGAGGAATGGTTAAAAACTCATAAGAATAATAGGCGAGTGACGTTGGTAAATATTAATAAGTAATAAGCCATTATGCCGTACGAAACACCTCCAACTGTCGCAGAAACGGTAGTCGAGCGACTCAAACGACAAGCTGCCGAAGTGGAGAAGAAAATAGTCGAGATCGATGAAACGATCGATGAGCGAATCGAGCTCATGTACAAATCGGGCGAGCTTGAGCGACCGGAGAAACCGACTGCCGCGGACCAGCTGGGATGGGAATCTCCGGGCCATCGCACGGCACTTCGTAACATGCGTAATACTGACATGATTCGGGTATGGTATCAGTACACACCTGAAATATTCGAGCAGGAGTTACTCACGGAAACCATTATGCAAGGCGTTTGGGTGGATGTGCGTAAAAGTGAGAAATTTGATTCCGGCTTCAAGGACAGGATGCGCGTAAAAAAACGTCAGTACGTACGATACAGCGGTGACCTTACTCTTGGATTCCACCCTAACGTGACAAAACGGCTAAATGAAACGCATGGGCACGCACTAGATGAGCTTCGCAAACTGGCTAATAAGCGCATGCAGGAGCTCGGTCCGACGGGGAAAAATGAAAAGGGAGAAGAGATACGGAGCTATTTCGATGTGTTCGCCGAAGATTTCATATACGATGAAAAGAAGCGCAATATAAGTGAAGAGTATCGAAAACTCATTGAAGAGCATAATGCGATGGTACCGGAGGAGGAGAGGATTTCGGACGCAGTCACCCCAAAAGAGCGCGCGACATTGTACTATGGCGCTGGTCAGGCTATGTGGGATGCCGTATCGCAGAATCTTGCGGATAATGAATTCACGCTCATGCCCGGTTCACTTCGAGAGCTCTACGTCGTCATGCGAAATATGGATGAAAACAAACTTCAGAATTACCGTGATCGCGACCTTGACGTTAAGATACCCATGGTGGAGTTCTTCATAGAGCAATTTAAGGATGAGGTGCTCGGTGTGCGCGAAGCGACCAAGAACAACCTCGAACTCTTTACTTGGTTTGTCAACAAACAAGGCCAAAGTTTCATCCCATTTAACGCCTTACGCGAAGATTTGAAAGACTGGTGGGAAATTATCAAGTCGCTCCTTGGTCGACCCAAAGATTCTCGAGTACAACCATCTATATATCCGTATTTACAAGATGATAGGTCGGGGGGGAACAATTCGAAGGTCATGCAGAAGCTCAATGAATTCCGAGCCGAGCGGGGACTTTCGCGTTGGACTGTGGATGAAACGCCATTCGCGCGTATCGGGTTTACCACCGGGTTTGCAAAACAGCAAAAAAAGTGATGTCGTAGCGCTGTAGTAAAGGTCAACGTCAAGTGGTAGGTAAGTGAAATGAACTATGGATCCTCAAGACGCAAGAATACAACTGAATATTTTCATCGACAATCTGCCCGACAGTGTTTTCATTCCGCTCCGTGATAGAAATATTGACCCAAGTCTCGTTACGACCGACATTACCTCGGCGTATGAATTCGTTATTCGAGAAACAGGACACATTGTGGAAGGTGTGCGGCGTGTGCTGGCAGGAGAAGATTCACCAAACAACTTCGTGGCGTTCATTCAAAAAGACGAACATATAGAAGAAGATAACCGTCAGAAGATACCTGTGCTTGCATATGAAATCCAGACAAAGGTATTCGATCCAGTACTGCCGATTTTGAAACAAGCGGGGTTCACAATAAAGGAAGGAAGGGTGCCGGAGCCGCCGAAATCGGTGGTGAAGGATGAAGTAAGAAGTGTGAATTATGGGAGGGAGACACCCCCCGCTTCCGAAGACGGAGGCGCCCCCTTTGCTAAGGGAGATATCCGACCACCTATAGATGAAAAGAATGCTCGATCCCTCCTTCGCATCGCGGCCGGCACCACATATACCGAAGGGGACCTTAGGAGCGCCTTCGAGGCATTACCGCAAGGACTCCGGCAATCAATCTCATCGGTTGATACCGCGAACGCCATCCAGGACGTCGCCAAAAAGCATCTCTTGCATGTTGACCAGATGGCGGCACTCGCGAGCGAAACGGGGCTGGTGCTTCTTGGGCTCACGCATCCTAGGGATTTTATCCTAAATCTTGCAAGACGCCTGCGGGTGCCTGAAGAAAAGGCGCGAGAGGTCGCAAGAGACATAAGCGGGCAGATACTTTCGAAAGTCCGAGAAGCTCTCCGCGGTCTTCACGAAGACGTGAAGCCGCCGAAAGAAAATACCGAATATCGAAGTTCGAATATCGAAAAATCTCGAACCACACAACAAGAGAACACTGAACTAAACGCTAAACGCTATCCGCCAGCTGGCGGACTAAACGCTTCTCTCAAAACTCCCTATTCTGCCGGAGCAAAATGGAATGTGGGAGAAAATATCCTTGCTAAACAAGCCGAGGAAAAACTCTCTCGAGAAGAGATGCTTCATGGCATTGAAAATCCAAGATCAATAGGCAGAAATAATCTCGAATCACGAATATCTAATATCGAAAAATATCAAAATGGACAGGAAGAAAATAAGAGGAAAGGAAGCGAGGTAGGTGGATTAAACGCCTCTGCGGTGGGACCGACGGGGTGGAAAGCTAACCAGAATGAAATAGGAAATATGCCCGCCCGACTGAACGATTCCAGTCGTTCGGGCGGGAAACATGAAATAAGGAAACCCGAGATACCAGTCTCTAATTACCAAACAATCCCCGCCGTACCGGAATACGGCACCCCCTTTGGTGAGGGGGAAACAAATTCACAAACTTCAAAAAGCCAAATGATGGCCCCATCGCCGGTCTCGCCAAGACCATCTTTCAAGATGGAAAAAGTCCGGCCACGAAGCGAGGGAGATACCCCACCTCAATCCTCCCCTCTAAAGAGGGGAGGAGGGGAAGAGAACGGCACAAATTCCGGGGCCGGTGACGCGGCAAGCTTCTTGGAGCAGAAATTGGAACAGCCCATGTCCATCCCGAGGGAGGAAAAGCGGTATACGACAGATCCGTATAGGGAGCCACTGCAGTAATATCGAATTCCGAATACCTAATATCTAAAAAATATTGAATACGTAACCAGAAATAAGAAAAACCTTGCAAAGAACGTACGTTAATAGTCCTCACTGCTTGATATTTGAAGTTATTTGTTTTTCGAGATTCGAACTTAGATATTCGATATTTTCATTCTCATGAGATTCCAAGTTCCACAATTCATCAATGTCGAAGATAAAATCCTCGGCCCGTTCTCCATCAAACAGTTCGTGTATCTCGTTGGAGGAGCCGGGCTGGTGTATATCATCTATAGCTTCTTGCCATTTTACTTGGCAATTCTCTTCATTCTGCCTTTTGCTGGTCTCTCGCTCGCACTTGCGTTTTGGAAACCTAATGGCAAACCATTCATCTTCTTGCTCCAAGCGGCTGTTTCCTACGCGCTTTCGAGCCGTTTGTATTTGTGGAAGCGGATGCCGAAAAAAATAGAACCAAGAGACGCGTATCGTCCGGAGGGTGGCAACACCGTCCCCGCGCTCTCGAAAAGTAAGCTTAAAGATCTTACGTGGGCGCTGGACATCAATCAAAACGTTAGGGATCGAAAGAGTACATAGTACTTAGTAGATAGATTATAGACCTGAACAAGAATGAAATTCCACGACTATGAGAAACTTATTGTATGGCAGAAGTCAATGGATTTAGTTGTGCTCATATATCGTCTTACCATACACTTCCCAAATGAGGAGCGATTTGGATTAACCTCACAAATACGACGAGCTTCCATCTCTATACCGTCAAATATTGCAGAGGGATGCAGGCGAAGTACCAAAAAGGATTTCTGTCACTTTTTGTATATTGCCTTAGGGTCGGCTTCAGAACTGGATACGCAACTTAAACTCTCAAAACGGCTTGGTTTCATCATGGATGCAGACTATAATGAAGCGGACGAATTGCTTCATGAGATTCTTCGAATGCTGAATAAGCTAATCGAACGCTTCGACGTGTGAGTTTTTTGGATCTATATTCTAACTACTATTTACTAAGTACTCCTTATGTCTGTTGCTGCCAAGGCTTCCCAAGAATTCGTAAAGATAAAAGAGATCCGCGATGGTATCGTCCTCCTTAAAGACGGGGGGCTTCGCGCGGTGCTTATGGCCTCTTCGATTAACTTCGCGCTCAAATCCGAGGATAATCAGCAGGCGATTATCGCGCAATTCCAGAATTTCCTGAACTCGCTCGATTTTTCTCTCCAAATTGTCGTGCAGTCAAGACGGTTCGATATTAAGCCCTACATTCTCCTTCTCGAAGGGCGCGCTACGGTTCAGAAAAGCGATCTTTTGAAACTGCAGACCCGCGAGTACATTGGGTTTATCAAGAAGTTCACCGAGGGGACGAATATCATGAATAAAACCTTTTTTATCATCGTGCCGTACTCACCTGCCATTGTCGAAATCAAAGGCGGCGCGGAAGGCCTCAGTATGCGCGTCAAAGAGGGAATGGGTATTGGTTCCGGGAACATGAAGGCCGACACCGGAAAAGGATTTGACGCGCATCGAGCCTTGCTTGAGCAGAGGGTGTCCGTCGTGGAACAAGGACTTATCAGAACGGGCGTGCGCGTCGCGCAACTCGGGACAGAAGAGATTGTCGATATGTTCTATCAGTTGTTCAACCCAGGAGAGACGGAAAAGGCGGTTACCTCCGCCTGAATCAAGAATTATGAATTATGGGAAAGAAAAAACGAAAAATCATTACTCTGCTTAATTCCTAATTCATACTTCATAATTCACACTATATGAGCTTCCTCAACCTATTCAAAAAGCAGCGAAAGGATAAGGATATCGCTGAATTCTTGCCCCAGCAGATCTATGAGTCTGGCCAGCTCGAGCTTCAGGATGTCATCGCTCCCGCGGCTCTCAAGGTCTCGCCCAAATCGCTCAATGTCTCGGGCAAGATCACTCGCAGTTTTTTCGTTATTTCCTACCCCCGCTTTCTGAATGAAGGGTGGTTCGCGCCAATCATCAACTTAGATAAGGTCTTCGATATTAGTATCTTTATTCATCCCGTGGATACGGCTAAAGTGCTTCGCCAGTTCCAGAAGAAAGTCGCGGAGGTCCAAAGCCAAATGGCTGATCGAGAAAAAAAGGGACTGGTGCGCGACCCCATGCTTGATACTGCCTACCAAGACCTTGAGAAACTCCGAGATGATCTTCTGCAAGCACAGGAGAAACTATTCGATGTGGGCATCTATCTTACGATTTACGCCGCGACTGAAGACGAGCTCGATAAGCTGGAAACGGAGATGCGCTCCATCCTCGAAAGCAAGCTCGTCATCATAAAGCCGGCGCTCTTTCAACAAGAGCAGGGGTTCCGAAGCACCTCGCCCTTGGGGAATGACGAGCTTATGGTGCACTCGAAGCTTAACTCCTCGCCCCTCTCGAGCGTGTTCCCCTTCGTTTCCTTCGATCTTACTTCAAACAAAGGCATTCTCTATGGGGTGAATCGTCACAACGCGTCGCTCATTCTCTTCGATCGGTTTACCCTTGAGAACTATAACTCCACCGTGTTCGCAAAAAGCGGCGCGGGAAAATCTTACATGATGAAGCTTGAGATTCTCCGCTCTCTCATGTTCGGAGTTGATGTGATCGTGATTGATCCCGAGCGCGAGTACGAGTATCTCGCGGAAGCCACGGGAGGGAAATACTTCAACATTTCGCTCAATTCAGAGCATCATATCAATCCATTCGAGCTCCCGGCTCCCCGAGAGGATGAATCGCCCTCTGATGTGCTTCGATCCAACATCATTAACCTCGTGGGGCTGTTTCGAATACTGCTTGGGGGACTGAGTCCCGAGGAAGACGCGATTATTGACCGCGCCATTGGCGAGACATATGCGCTCAAGGACATCACTCCCGACTCGGATTTTTCAAAGATAGAACCACCGCTTCTCTCGGACTTCGAGCTTGTGCTTGCCGGCATGCAGGGAGGGGAATCACTGGTGCAACGCCTCTCCAAGTACACTCACGGCACCTGGGCGGGATTCATCAATCAGCCCTCGAATGTGGATATCAATTCCAATTTTGTGGTCTTTTCACTGCGCGACATGGAGGATGAGCTAAAGCCGGCGGCAATGTACATCGTCATGCACTTTATCTGGAACGCCATCAGAAAAGAGCTGAAAAAGCGCCTCATGGTGATCGACGAGGCCTGGTGGATGATGAAGTCGGAGGATACCGCTTCATTCCTCCTCGGACTCGCGAAACGCGGACGCAAGTACTACCTTGGCCTCTCGACCGTGACGCAAGATGTTGATGACTTTCTAAAGTCGCCTTACGGCCTCCCCATTCTCACCAACTCCTCGATGCAGATACTTCTGAAGCAGTCGCCAACGGTCGTCGATAAACTGCAGACCATTTTCAATCTTACTGACGAAGAAAAGTATTTACTGCTCGAATCGGACGTGGGCGAGGGACTTTTCTTCGTAGGATTGAAGCATGTTGCCATCAAAGTTATCGCTTCGTACACGGAGGATCAGATCATCACCTCCGATCCTTCGCAACTCCTTTCGATCAAAGCGGCAAAAGAGGAGTTGCGGGTTGCCGAAGGGAACTGAATGACTCATAACTCATCACTGAATGACTGAATTATTGAGAATGCCCTTATCCTGCTTTCGAGTTATTCAGTCATTCAGTTATCTGTCATAGGTTATGCAGTGATTATCTATCGTGCCTTCTCAAACAGAACAAAAAATGTCGAACACGGAGTGGGGATTTCTCATTGGGGCGCTCGCGCTCATGGACCTCATCCAAGCGGCATTAGATTTATTCGCCATCGGTGTCGTGGTTAATCGTTTTATTGATGTGATTGTAGGACTTTCGCTCCTTGTTATTTTATGGATTAAGGGGATCCGAGGAGCTAGGATTTACGGAAGTATCGCGGCCGCATTCGGACTTGAATTTATCCCTCTTGTGGACGTACTCCCCCTGTGGACGCTCGATGGTTTGTACGCGTTTAGCCAGGATAAGATCACGAATCGCAGTGGAGGATTGGGGAAAGTCAGTACCGCTCTCGCGAAAAAGGCAATAGCTAAAGGGCGAGCCAGCGGTCAGTTTCCCGCCCGCCCGCAGCAACAGTTTAAAGATCGCTTCTCCCGGAATACCGATTCGCAGTAAGCTTCGGAGTATATTCCAATCTTCAGACTCTATCCGTA
>Ga0209542_10001345_pt1 | contig 57839 bp, 51 predicted proteins | sample RifCSPhighO2_01_FD_184028 | JGI IMG/M metagenome (GOLD analysis project Ga0209542, IMG submission 184028) | Soil microbial communities from Rifle, Colorado - Rifle CSP2_plank highO2_0.1 (SPAdes) (version 2) | ecosystem: Environmental > Terrestrial > Deep subsurface > Rock core/Sediment ...
TTATATTTATGATTGTACTAACAATAATTTGATTAATCAAACTAAATGGTAATTGTAGTGAGTGCTTATTGTGAGTAAAATTTGAGTATGGATAAGAAGGAACTTATAGATGTATTTAAAAACGAAGTCATAGAATCGGCGAAAAATCCAGAATTCATTCATCATAAATGGTTTGTAAAATATCATTTGGAAATTGTTGAAAGAATTGCAATGGAACTTTGCAATATATATAAAACAGCTGATAAGGAAATGGTTTACCTTCTTGTTTGGCTTCACGATTATGGAAAGATTCTTGATTTTGAGAACCAGTATAATACTAAGCAGGAATCAGGTAAAAGGAAACTTCTTGAGATCGGATTATCCGCTGATTTTGTTGACAAAGCTATAAAATATATTGATATTTTGGATAAAAAGCTGGAGACAGATATTAATCAAGCACCTATTGAAGTGCAGATAGTTTCATCAGCCGACGGTGCTTCTCATTTGATAGGGCCGTTTTTTAGCTTGTGGTGGTACGAAAATCCTATTAAAACATTTGAGGAACTAATGGCGGATAATATTAAGAAGGCTATGAAAGATTGGAATAAAAAAATGGTATTACCAGAAGTAAAACAAAAGTTTGAGTCTCGACATGAATTTTTAATGGAACAATGCGGAAACTTTCCCGATACTTATTTACTGTAATAGTCGGACCAAAATTCTTTGATCAATATTTCCGTCCAGGATTCTACCAAAGGACCTTTTCCTTGTTGCGCTACTTTCATTTTATGGTTTAAATCTTCAAATACTTTATCGAATGGAACCCACCATGCTTTTGCTGTCTCACGTGTTTGAAAATATAGTTTAGTGGTTGTCTCCGGATCCAATTCAATAATAGTTGCGATTCCGGTGTGTACCCATCCCACCTGAATTTCTATTGATGGATCTTCTAGTCTCTCATCGAAGAATGCACCTAAAAACTTTATATCTTTAATATTTCCTCTATTTATTCCCAATTCTTCTTCAATTTCAGTGAAAAATCCTTTGTTAAGTCCCACAAGAACTGCCAATTGATCTTTTATTACCGGTAAAAGATCCTGAAGAAAAGTTAATTCAGCGTTGCTTAGACCAATATCATCCTCAGTTTTATGTCCTCCGAAACCAATTGATAGTTTTCCCTGTAATCTTAAATCCCCCAAAAATTTTTTTCTGTCAGTTCCCGCTGTTTCAGGAGTTGAACGTTGATACCATAAAAGATTATTTTGACAAACAATTGCGGAATATACGATTATTTGTTGTCGTGTAGGGTCCATTTCTAAACCATTTTCACCATATCTTTTTGCTATATTCCCATACTTAAAAATAGTTTCCAGAATGTTTGTAACATTTCGTGTAACTTTTACTTTAGGTGAAAATGAGGAAGACTTAAATAAGTTATTTTTCACAAGTTCATTTCGCGGTACATACAAAGCTGTTTTTTCTTTAGTTGGTTTATCTTTATCTTTTGAATGGTGTTTATTTGGAAATGGGACGTTTAAATGAAAATCCTTTGTCGACAATTGTTTTTCTTCGTCTCTTTCTGTAAGTTCGACTTTAACCATATTTATAATGTATATTATCATATTATATTTTGATATTAAATGTTTGCTAGTATAGGTAAGTACCTTTGTCATATCCTATAATGTAAAGTTTCCAGATTTAGTGTGGAACTCTGATTTAAACTGATACAAAAAGAAAAAGCTTGCATCACCGCCCTATAATTACTATAATCAGGACATGAAAAGAGGACTTTTTGCCATAATATTAATAATAATAACGCTCATAGCGGGGTTTCTTATCTCTGTTACGGGGAAAAATGGTGATTTGTCTAATTCTGGAAATGTCCTCGGGAACACATACTCCAGGATTAAATCTCTCGCAGGTATTCAAAAACCCGTCTCCGAAAGGCCTTCCGCAGTAGCTTCCGTGCGAGACAACTAAACAATTAATCCAGCCTGAATATTCTAATGTTTAATAGAGAAAATAAATACTATATATATAATTTCCTTATTGTCTCATTTTTATTTTTAATTTCCGGTGTGCCGTTTTTCAAAAGTTTAAATTTGATATTTTTGGATAAATTGCAGGGATTTGCAGATGTTTCGGAAGATATAGTAATTATAGGTATTGATGATAGGAGTTTTAAGGAATTCGGAACATGGCCGTGGTCCGACGAAATATTTTCGGATTTTGTGCAAAAAATAAACTCAGCAAACGTTAATACTTTAGCTTTTGATATTTTATTTTTAAATGAAAATGAAAATGATTATAGGGATTTTAAAGAGCAATTAAACAAAGGAAATCTAGATGTTGTTCTCGCATCAAAATTGGGAAATAACACAATAGTAAACAGTCCATTAGCGGTAACGGGCAAAACATTGAACGGATTTGTGAATTTACCTCAGGAAGATGACGGAAAAATCAGAAGATTTAACCCGAATATATTGTTTAATAATACATGTTATGACAGCTTTTCACTGACTATATATAAAAATGCCAAGAATAAGTTTGATAAAAATTGTGTAACCGAACCTATTATCTTTAATTATTCAAATCAGTCTTTTACCTATTACAGTTTTGTTGATGTTTACAGCGGTATTGTAAGCCCAAGGTCTTTGAGAGGCAAAATCGTTCTGGTTGGAATAGTAACTTATGATATTAAATCTCAAGTCACTGATAACTTTGTCGACGTTTTTGGTAATAACACTCCCGGGGTTTATGTACATGCAAATATTTTGAATTCATATTTGCTGGATAGGTTCCAGGAAGATATCTCCAGGGAATTACTCCTTCTTGTGGTACTGATGCTGGCTACAACTTCATTTTTAGTTTATTCCGGTTTGAAGAAACCAACATATGAACTTTCAGTATTTATTATATTTTTGCTTGTAAACATTTTATTCGGACTTATTCTTTATGAATATGGAGTAAATTGGGATTTTGTAACTTCGACATTGATATTGTCTGCTACATTTATTCTTCAAATTGTATATAAGATGTTTTCCGCCAAAAATGAATGGGCATTTATGTACAAAGTATTCGGTAAATATGTAAATGAAAATGTACTTAAAGAAATGGTAAAAAACCAGACAGGTAAAGTTAAAGGTATTAAAAGGAAGATGACGGTAATGTTTGTTGACATAAGAGACTTTACGACATATTCGGAAAAGCTTGATTTGGAGGTTTTGATGGACAGACTTAACGAGTATTTGGCAAAGGCGAACGAGATAATAATAAGAAACAATGGGATTATTGATAAGTATATCGGCGATGAAATTATGGCCTTTTGGAACGCACCCGGTGAAAATGAAAATCACGTTGAGGATGCTTTGAAAACGGTGTTGGAGCTGCGTGAAATGATTATAAAAGATTATGTGGATAATGCATTTAAAGTTGGTATGAGTGTACATACCGGTGAAATGATAATAGGCAGTATTGGAAATGAAGAGCGACTTAATTACACTGTTTTAGGAGACAACGTTAATCTGGCGTCCAGGGTGGAAGGGTTAACAAGAAAGTACGGAGTAAGTATTTTAATAACAGAGCCGGTTGTAAATAGCTTAAAGAACCTGAATGATGATTTTGCTATAAGGAAAATTGACACAGTTATTGTTAAAGGAAGAACTTCTTTGGTGAAAATCTATCAGCCGATGTATAAAACGGATGAGAATTTAAGAATTAAAGAAATATATGAGAAAGGTTTGGCTTTTTATTATGCCGGGGATTTTGATAAAGCCTTATCTTATTTTGAGCAATTGCCAAATGACAGGCCGGCTCATCTTATGATTAACAGAATAAAGAATTTGGAGGATAAAGTTAAGAATTGGGATGGGGTGTGGTATTGGGAAGAGAAATAGAATTTGAAGGTTTTAGTATTAAAGCGATAACAAGAAAGTACAGTAGACCACCTAACCATACTATATTAGCAAGGTAAATATAAGGGATTAAATATATAATAATAACGGAATACAAATATTTGGTGTTTCCACTCCTATTGTATTCAGAAACAAAGAATATCAAGGGAACTAGTGACATGATTAGATCGGCCAAATTAACATGAACGGCTAAAGGGAGTATGATTAGAATTCCGGTAAAAAGTAATATTTTCCGATTGTTTTTTTTTGTTATGTAAAGTAATAAAAAAAGGATGTAAAGTAAGGCGCTCACAATTAACGTAATACTTAAAGGATTAGAAGTGAAAACAGAGAGTAGCGAAAGTAAACTATAATTTTTTTCTATGTCGGTACCCATGTTATAAGTTTCTGAATAATATAAGAATGATATATATTCCGGAAATGGATTTGAGCCGAATATTAGAAAGTTAGCAATTATAAAAACAATACCGCCTAAGATTACTGCTTTTAAATAACTTTTGTTAAATCGTAAAGCTATCCATATTAACGGTATTAAAAGGGCATATTGTGGCTTAAAAAGTAATAGAGTTGACAATAAACCGGCTTGCGTATATCTGTTTTCAAGGATATTTACATAAATTAAACATAAAATAAGCAGCAAATACGAACCGAGTTGACCGGTAATCAGAGTGCTGATAGTTGAATAGAAAATAGAGGCTATTATCGCAAAATAAGTGGATTTTAGTTTTAGTTTCCGGGTTAATATAAAGATTCCTAAGAAAACTACCATAGAGCTTACAAATACATAGACTTTAAATGCGAGTATAGGTTCAATAAGGGTGTAAGGTAAAAATAAAAAGGCGAGCAATGGGGGATTTCTGTATGTCAGTACAACCTCACCCCTTTTATATGGTTTAATGACTTCATTTAAATACTTACGCTGTGTGTTTAAGTTGTATAAATTTCCAGCATTGTCATCTTTAATAATGTATGCACTTGTTAAGAATGCTGAAAAATCGCTGACATAAAATGGGGAGTACTCTTTGTGGGTGGTAAAATCAGTCGAACCTGCAAAACGCACTATATTTATAGAATATATTAGAGCTATACACAAAAAAACCTTTTTATCATGCTCATTAATTAGTTTTTTTACAGAGTTGAAAAAAATTCTCAAGTACATAGATCCACTCTTATTTGCCAAGCTGTTTGGCCAATGTCTCCGCTTCGCCCAGCAGTTGTTCCACCTCATTCAGTCCGGTGTTCCAAAAGTCTTTTTTAGTAATATCTATTCCGAGTTTCATGAATATGTTTTTAGGTGATTCCGATAAACCCGCAGATAAAAATTCCTTTACTTTATTAATAAAATTGTTATCCCTTCTGACTGCATTTTGCATATATTTAGATATCAACAATCCACTCGCGTAGGAATACACATAAAAGTACATACGTATATGCGACCAAGGCACCCACCAGTTATCGGATTCTTCTGTTAGTTCCACATAATCACCCAAATATGCTTTCATATGCTTTCGAAAGAGAGCACCTATTTGTTCTTTTGCAAGATAGCCTTTTACTCTGTAGTTTTTGTGTATTTCTTGCTCAAAGGTATAGCAGGCGATCTGCCTGTGTATTGCGGACACGTCATCATTTAATTTCATCATCTTTAAAGCCAGCTGGGTTTCTTTATCAGCGTTCTGGCTGAACTTTTCAAGTACGAAATCCTCGCAGAAAGTGCTGGCTACTTCCGCAGTTGCGGTATATACATCTCTGTATAATGCATGCAGTGACTTTCTGACTAAGGTGTCATTTATCGCATGCCCCATTTCATGCGCCAGAATTAAAGAATCTGATAATTTGTTGGAAAAATTCAATAAGATATATACAGGAGTTTCCTGTGGCAAGCTCATGCAGAATGCTCCGTTTCTTTTTCCTTTTTTTGGAAAAACGTCTATTTGGCCGTTTTCTACAAAGTCTTTGAAGATTAATGAAAATTCCGGATCCAGATTGTTAAAAGTGTTCCAAATTAAATCTACGGTTTTTTTATAGGAAATTTCTTTATCTATATCTCCATAAGGAACATTTTTTTCGTGGTATTGAAGTTTTTTTACACCAAGTAATTTTGCCTTTAATTTATAAAACCTTTTTGAAATATCATTTCTTGAGGAAACTGATTCTATTAGAGAATCAATAGTTTCAGGTTCTATGTTATCGCTTACCAGCCTTCCCAGGTCCGGTCGGTCGCGGTTTCTTAATTCGTCTTCCACTTTTAAATATTCCAATACCGAATTTAATTCATACTCTGCCACATCGACATGCTTGGAAATAATGTCATTAACTGCCTTAGCAGCCGTATTTCTTATATTTTTATTTGTGTCATTAAGAAGGCTTGAAATAGCAGAGAAACTTTTGGTATCTCTATTCCCTTTATTATTTAATACCTCCCTCTCTTCCTTATCTATAAAACCCGAAAGCATATGAACCCAATTTGATATAGCCGATTTGTCTTTTAAATTAACTACTTTCTCCTGATCCTCGCTTAATAAATATTTGGACTTATTAAAAAGATTTTCCAGGAAATGATTGTATTGTTTCAATCCCGGGTAATTAAGAAACTTTTTTTGCATTTCGGCGCTTACTTTAGAAATTCTCATTTCAAAGAACTGGATGTCATTTATAATTTTTACTTTAAAATCGTCCAGTTTGCTTACTTTAGCTTTTATTTCCGGGTTGTTTTGGTCTGTGGATTGACGTAAAAATAAATAGAGGCTTTCATGTCCGGCTATGCCGTAATTTCTGGCCAGAGATTCATATTCATCCAAAGCTTCTTTTAGTGCTTGCTCCTGCTCCAGATAATCATTTCTTTTAGACCATTTATTTATAAATTTATAACTTTCGTTATTAACTTCGTTCCTTCTTGTTTCAATTGCGGGGTCATCGTCAGATTTGAAAAGAGGAGATAGATTCCATATTGTTTTTGATGTGTCTATTTTCATGTATTATATTCTACCAGTTTTTTGTTGGATTTATGGATATGAATCGGTAAATATCTATGTATCTCATTGACAACGTTTTTGTAAAGTGGTAGTATTCCAACATCGATTTGACTCCCCAAGCAAAACATTAATAACAAATGAACCTTGAAGAGGGAGTTGTTTTTTTTTTGGCTTGTAGCCTTCAGCTGCAAACCAAGAAGGAGAGATATTTATGAATAAAGCACAAAAAGATAACAAATATTATGTAACAGCCGAAGGGCTGCAAAAACTAAAAGAAGAGCTGAAAGAACTGGTAGATGTTAAAAGATATGAGGTAGCTAAGAGAATCAAACAAGCTCGAGACAACGGCGATATATCCGAAAATGCCGAATACGATGCTGCCAGACAAGAGCAGAGTTTTGTTGAAGGCAGAATTGCCGAACTTGAAGAAATTTTGAAAAATGTTGTTGTTTCCGATGTAAGGGACAAGAGTGCTGTTTATGTTGGGGCGAAAGTTACAGTCCATGTTGAGGGCGAAGAAGAGTCGTTTTATATAGTCGGTGCTCCGGAAGCCAACCCAATGGAAAAAAAGATATCCCATGAATCTCCTTTAGGTTCATGCTTAATGGGTAGAAAAATAGGAGATAAAATAATGGTTGAAGCCCCAGTTGGTAACATTACCTACACAATTCTAAACATTGAATAAACTTCCGATTTGTGAGTAAATGTTTTCATGTCTACGCTAAAAGAACTAAGAAATGTAAGGCTTGAAAAGCTTAAAACATTGCGTGATTTTGGAGTTGACCCGTATCCGGCTAAATCATCCAGAAATATTACATGCGGAGAAATACTTTCAAACTTTGAAAGTTTCGAAAATAAACAAATAGTGGTTGCAGGCAGGATTATTTCAATGAGAGAACATGGAAAGCTTGCCTTTATTGATATTAAAGATCAAAGCGGGAAGGTGCAGCTGTATTTAAAGCAGGAAAATATAAAATCACCAAACTATAAATACAGCGAATTGGGATTTGATAACCTGAATTTATTGGATACCGGTGATTTTGTAGAAGGAATTGGAAGAGTTGTGAAAACCCAGAGAGGGCAGGTATCTGTGGAGGTGGTTAAGTTAAGATTGTTGACCAAAACTTTAAGGCCGTTGCCGGATAAATGGGAAGGTTTAAAAGACAAAGAAACCAGGTTTAGAAGGAGATATCTTGACACAAATATTAACGAGGAGGTATTTCAGCGCTTTATAAGACGTGCCAAATTTTGGGATGCCCACAGAGAATTCTTTAAACAGCACGGATTTTTGGAAATAAATATTCCGGTGCTGGAAATGGTTCCGGGCGGGGCTGACGCCACACCTTTTATTACTCATATGGAATCGATAGATCAGGATTTCTATTTAAGGATTTCGCAGGAGTTATATTTGAAAAGACTTGTCGGCGGGGGTTACGAGAAGGTTTTTGAAATAGGCCCCAGATTTCGAAACGAAGGTTTATCGGATGAGCATTTGCCCGAACACATTGCAATGGAATTTTACTGGGCCTATGCCGATTACAAAGAAGGAATGGATTTTGTCAAAAGGTTGTATTCATATGTTTTGGAAAATGTATATCCGGGTAAAAAAGTTTTTAGTATAAGGGGGTTTACTGTTGACTTCTCAAAAGACTGGGAAATTATAGATTTTGCGGAAATTATGAAACAAAGATTTGGAGTAGATGTTTATAACGTGGATCTAAAACAGGTTGAAAAAGCGTTGAGGGAAAATAAAGTTAGAATTAACTTCGATTTAAATGCTCAAAGAGGTGTAGATAATCTTTGGAAAGTTCTGAGGCATTCAATTGTAGGTCCTGCCTTTTTGGTGAACCACCCAAAATACATGTCTCCTTTATCAAAATCTATGGTGGAGTTTCCCCACATAACCGAAAGGTTTCAGCCGATAATTGCGGGAAGTGAGCTTGGAAATGGATGGTCAGAAATTAACGATCCATTAGACCAGCTGGAAAGATTTAAAGAACAGCAGAGCATGCGCGATTTAGGCGATAAAGAAGCTCAGTGGCTTGATATTGACTACGTTGAAATGCTCGAGTACGGAATGCCGCCTACTTTCGGTTACGGCCATAGCGAGAGAGTATTTTGGTTTTTGGAAGATGTCCCTGCGCGGGAGGGTGTGCCTTTTCCCCAGTTAAAACATGAAATGGAGGAAACTACTAAAGAAATTTACGGATTGTAAAGCGGGAGTTTGAGAACCTGAATCTTCGTAAAAATCTTAAGTAGTATTTATTTAATATATGAAAGAACTCACTATAGAGATATCTAAAGAATTACTTCATAAAAATATGCAGAATGTTAATCTACGTAGGCATTGTTATGCAGTCGGTAAAACTTTGAGGGCATTTCATGATTATTATGTTTTAAACGGAGTAAAGAAAGAAGGAATGGATTTGGGAAATTTGACTACAGATCAATGGGAAATAGTAGGTATTTTACATGACAGCGATTGGGAGCTTACCACGAATGATCCTAACAACCATACAATTATGCTATTGGATTGGTTAAAAGAATACAATGCTCCGGATGAATTATTAAATGTATTTAGGTCTCATAACACTAGGCATACGCATTTGAGGGAACTCAAAACTTTATTGGAATGGACATTGGAGTGTTGCGATGAATTGACCGGTTTTATAGTAGCGGTAGCTCTGGTTCAGCCGGACAAAAAACTCAGCTCTGTTACACTCGAAAGCGTACTTAAAAAGTTCAAGCAGAAAGAATTTGCCAGGGCAGTTGATAGGTCACAAATTGCTCAATGCGAGGAAAAACTTGGCATCGTATTAACCGATTTTGTGGGCGTGGCCTTAAAGGCAATGCAGGATAACTCAGACTTGATGGGTTTATAAAAAACTTACGCACCGTTCTGGATTTCAGAAAACTTTTTCATTTTGTTTTTGCTGTAAAAAACTACCAATAATATACCCCCTAAAATTGTACATATGCCGGAAAAGATGATCGGCAAGTCAACACTTATAGAAAACAGAAATCCGTCTATTATTGGCGGGAAAATTTGTGAAAGTGAAACCAGAGACTGGTTTATACCCAATACTTCCCCCTGCGAGGTTTGATCGGCCTGATTGGAAATTGCAGCGTTTATGTTCGGTGTTATTATTCCTTGGAAAATAGCTACAAAAGGCAGCAATAAGAGCATAAATGTGTACCTTTCTGGAAGAGTTAATATAATAATTGATGTGGCGAGCAAAAATATTGCGGGAGGAAGAACTTTAACGGCGTCCATTTTTCTGGAAACGTAGCCTGCCAAAATACCTTGTGATACTGCAATCCATATACCAACATATGCGAAAAACCTTCCTACTTGGTTTTGGTTCATTTCAAATTTGCTGATTAGATATATTGAGAAAAACTGAACAAATAAATTAAATCCAAAAGCCAAGATAAAAGACACTGTAAATAGGGTTCTCATGTTCGGAATTTTAAAAGCCTTTGCGGTATTTTTAAAACCGATAAGAGGATCCATTTTGCTGTTGATCTTGTTTTTTAGAGTTTCGGGGAATTTATATAGAACCAGTAAAATGTTTATAAAGCAAAGTACGGCGACAAACCAAAAAGGCATTGAATAATGAAAATAAGAAAATAAGTTTTTGTCGGACAAAGTTCCTCCTATAAACGGCCCCAGTATGAAACCTAATCCAAATGCCATTCCAACATAGCCGAACCTTTTAATCTTTTCCTTTTCATTGCTGATGTCGGCAATTGCGGAGTAAATTGTTGAGATATTTCCTCCGGTGAATCCGTCTAATAACCTGCTGAAGAAAAGAATCCACAAATTGCTGTATATTATGCCTAAAGCAAAAAGTACATAGCCGATTAATGTTCCGACCAAGGATAAAACGAGTACCGGTTTTCTGCCCTTTCTATCCGATAATGCGCCGATAATAGGTGCTCCTATGAATTGTGCGAAGGGGTATGAGGCCATTAGTAAACCTAAAATAATTGCCCTGCCTGATACACCAAAACTTTGAGGGAAGATACCGCTTGATAAGTCCAGGAACAACGCCGGCAGCACAGGAATTACAATTCCTACTCCCAGAAGGTCTATAAACGCTGTAAGTAACATGGGGAAAAGTGGGATTTTGCTTTTATCTAAGGATATTACCGCCACTATAAAAGTATACTATATTTTTGATTATAGACTGTTTGTGCGATTTGCCTATGTATAATTTAAGTGAGATCATAACGGTATGAATGAACGTATGCCAGGACTTAGTGAAGCGGATATTGAATTTGCAGCACCTTCGTCTGAGAGGGCTGAACAAGGAGTGTCAGAAAACGAACACAGACTTGAGGTTAATGCTTCATATGAAGCTATGTCGGAAAATTTGAGGGCGAATTTATTTTTGGCCGCTGCGGAACTTCATAGAGGAAGAAAGGCTGAACTCCCCCAAAGAGTCACTAGTAATGCAAACTCACATATAAGGGATTTACTTATTCCAGCTATTACTGAAATGTTATCTGAAGTTGGGGACACTATTACTTATGATGCGGTTTCCCGTATTTTGCAAGAACACTTCAATGAAGTTCCGGTAAACAGCCTTCCACATATACAAGCCATAGCCATATTTCACAGGGCTTATGAATCAGCAATTTTAGACAGTCCGGATGCAGCTTTTAATCATGATAAGGCATTAGCTATGGAAGTTGCATTACTTACAATAGATGAACTGACAGTAAGTAGTTCCAGAGGACAAGTTGATGTGCGTTTGGCTATAAAAAATAAACTTACTCTTGGTTCAGGTGCGGACGTGGAAACCCTTGCAGCGTTAGTAAAATTGCTGGAAGAATTAGAGAGTGTGCCTCAGAATATTGATTTTTTTGATTTGAATGCTGATGAAAAAGCATTAATGCATGCAAAACGGCTGGCGCCTTTTATAGATCAAGTTGTAATTGCAGCTCAAGGTATGATCGGAGGAGCCGAAATAGGTTCTAATGATTACCCTAACGCCATTTTAAACGAGGGAAAGCCTGTTATGGCCAGTGGTGTTGATGTTATTTCTTATAGATTATCCGAAATTACTGATGAGCAGCAGGTATTGACTACAGGAAAATCTACTGATTCTAGTGGTGTTACTGGAATGATTGCTCGGGCACATGCCAGAAAAGTGCAAGAAGCTGAAAAAGAAATTCGCACTAGGCGCGGTGCTTTAGAACTTGCCGCGGCACAACAGCGAGTAGATGAAGCGGCTGCTCGTCCGTTAAGAGAAAAGCAAGCAGGTATAGATTTTGGTAGATTTGAAGCTACGAGAATAGATCCTCTTACAGGCGGCAGGCCGCATGTGGTTGAACATTACGGTCACGGAAAAGCGCAGGGAACCGGAAAAAGTCCCGCCGCACAACAGAAGGCCGCAGGAGAAGGTGCGGTTGAACGAGCTCGAATTGAATTTGCCGAATTATTGAAAAAGCGTGATGAAGCTGCAGAGGCTGCTAGGTTGCGAAGATTAGAGGAAGATAGAAAAACTCTAGAATTATATGAAAAGCTTAAGAGAAAAGGGAATTTATAAATTTCAGTTTTAATTTCAAATTTAAAATGTTATTTAATTTCAGCTTTAGGTAAACGTATTCTATATAATATTAACTGTTTTCCGGTTTTACTATCTCTTCCGAGCAAACATATAGTATCCGCCTTAAATTTCCAATTAATTTTTCCCGTTTTTTCCTTTATCATTTGTATAGACTTCGTGTTTTTTGAATTAATTTTCCTGCTAAGAGATAGATGGGGAACAAATGCCCTCTTTTCAAAATAAAATGATTTCAAATTTCTTTCCAGGTTTTTGTATAGTGCAGCTAATTCCTTTGTTTTTCGTACTCTCAAATATGCAACAGACTCCTCCCCTTTTTTAAATATTCCAAAACCGCCGATATTTATTTCAATATTTCTTATAATTAATTCAGAATTTAATAACAATTTTTTTACTTTTTCAACATCCTCTTCTTGGTTACCCAGAAAATATAATGTTATATGCGGGATATCTTTTTCATAAGACTCTACTTCTAATTCCTGCCATATTCCCGGTCTTTTTAATTTTTTCAGCAGACTAGTATATTTTTTGGAGATATTTCTTGGTAAGGGAATGCCTATAAAAACGTTTCTATACATAGTTTATCTTTTACTCTAAACTGTGCCACAGAGCAATAGAGCCAAAACTCTTGTACGGAGTCCATTTAGATATAATTTTTTCTGTTTGTTTTTGAGTAGGATTATGTAATCCGTAGACTTTTTCCAACCCCTTTTTAAGACCCAAGTCACCAAATGAGAACACATCATTCCGATTCAGCGTGAAAATCAGAACCATTTCAGCAGTCCAATTTCCAATACCTTTAACTTTTATCAATTCTGTTATTACCTCTTCATTTTTAAGATCATATAAAATTTCCGGATTCATTTCTCCGTTCTGTATTTTTTGAGCCAGGTCTTTAATATATTTTATTTTTGCCCATGAAATTCCGGCGTCCCTGATTTTCTGGTCTTTGACTTTAAGCAGGTTTTTGGGAGTTACTTTTTTGTGTTTAAATAAATTTATAAACCTGCTATAGATAGTGTTTGCGGCTTTTCCGGAGAGTTGCTGTCCTATTATGGTTCTGCACAATGCAAGAAAAAACTCATTATTATTTAATTTTTTGAATTCTGGTTCAAGCCACTCGTCAAAGTTTACCGTTAACATTATTTTATGTATTTCAGGATCCTTTATTGAGAAATGATCTAATATTTTTTGGTGTTTCCGTTTATTCATTTATTGAGTTTAGGCTTTAATATTCCTGCAACTTTGAGAAATCACTGTTTCATTTTAGTTTCCCAAATACCCATTACTACACCTTCTGGGTCCACAAATCTTGCATAGTATCCCATATCGCCGACATCCGTTCTGGGCATGATTATTTTGCAGCCTGCGTCTTCTACTTTTTTAATGTATTCATCCAAATCCGGTACATTAATTACCAGCACCGGAAAAGTCCCGCCGTTATCGTCAGCCGACATCATGCCGCCGTTAATTGTGCCCGGAGTTTTCGGCATATATTTCTCATCTACCTCTGATGTATAAACCATTGTGTAATTCATTTCCGGGTAGTCTTCCAATTTCCACCCGAATACCTCGGAGTAAAACTTTTTAGATCTTTCTTTGTCTTTGGCGGGTAGTTCAAAGTGTACTATAGGATTCATATAATCTCCTTTTTTTATAAATATATACTAGATTCTTATTATATTATAAATATATATTTATCTATATGAGATATATTCCCAAGGGTTACAGTGTCTTCTTGAGTAAATATATTATGAGGTATAAACTACTGATGTTATGGGTGTTAAAGGTGAAATTACGTTTCTTAGACATGGGGAAACAGAATATAGAGGAGAAGGTAGTGATCTTACGGAACTTGGAGAGGAAGCAGTAAAAAAGGCTGCAGCTGAGATACTTTCAACAATTGATCTTAAAAGCGAGGCAGTATTAATATGGAAAAGTCCTACAGCGAGGACTCAACATACAGCTTCTATACTTGAAGATGTTTTACTAGAAGGTGGTGTTAGTGTAGTCAGGTCCGATGTAGCACCAACTTTAAATGATTTGGAACGCACTTTTTCGGCTCTTATATCTCCATATGAACGAATGGATATAGACATAGAAGAAGCCAGACGAAGAGCTAAAAATAGAGCGGATGAGTTGCTGGTATCCGCTTCCGACCACCCGGGCGCTATTCCTAATTTAGAATTTACCACTGAATCGGAGCAAGATAAGGATTCAACGCGTATTATGGCTCAAAGGAAAAGGGTTTCACAAAGTGGAGGTCCTACAGGATATATAAAAGCTACGGAAGTTGAAGCAATATTGCCAGTTGACTTAGACCCCAACGCACCAAAAGTATATGAGGATCCAAAAGACATTTTAGAAAGATCTGTACGTGCCTTAGAATACTCTCTTAGAGCGATTGAAGGTGTGAAAGTTGAAGGAGGAAAGAAACTTAGAGTAATACTTATTACGCATTTAGGTTCAATGCGTGAATTATTGAATGAAATCGGATTTGATGTTGGTAATGATGGGGAGGGCGTTAGTAAAGAAATTCCTTTGGCAGCCCATTTTAATTTAGATATCATAGAAGAAAACGCAAACACAGTTGTAATTAAAACAACATATGAAGATGAAACTAAAGTAGTTCGATTTGATAGAAAAGCGAGAAAATTAACACCGGCTCCAAATGTTGGAAATTCTGGTTCCTTAGATGAAATTGTTATAGGTCCTGATGCTTGAATTTGAAGGTAAAAACGTTTTAATAAATGAGTGTAATAAAAAGCTAAATATTGAAATTTCTGATATAAATCAAGTTAGCTGGGGAGGGAACAATAGACTTTACTATATACGTAGTAGTGATAACAAGGAGTTTTTTGCTAAATTTTATTATAATGATAAACGAAAGAGGTTATACAATGAATTCACTTCCTATGATTTCCTTAGAAGAAAAGGATTTACTGATGTTCCGATTCCATATTTAAAAAACGAGGAATTAAACTTCGGCGTTTACTCCTATGAAAAAGGTCGTGTAAAGAATAATGAAGAACTTACAACGAAGGATATAGATATAATTGTTGATTTTTTTATTAAATTGGAGAGTATTGATCAAAAGCAAGTAGATGTAGTCTTTGATTATATTCCTGTTGCACATATTACACCTGACCAGTATTTAACAAATGTGAGGAATAAACTTAATAAGTTTAAAGTTTATATTGAATTGCAGGAAGCTTCTAAAAAAGCGGTTGAATTTTTCGGGAAAAATCAAGTTGAAAAGACAATTACATCTTTTGCTGATATTTTGACAAGCAAACTGCAAATATATTCGAAAGATGCGATGGAACAAAGCAAATATATTAGTTTAGGTGTGACCGATTTTGGCGCAGATAATTTAATTATTAAGGAAGACGGTTCACATTGTTTTATAGATTTTGAGGATTTTGGCTGGAACAATCCGCTTGCCACTGTTGCAGATTTTGTAAATCATATAAAGAGGAAAAATATGCCGAAGCATTTAAAGGAGTATTTTATTTTGCAATATAAAAACAGAAGTTTATTATCGCAGAATTTCAAGAGTATGTTAGACTTGATTTTAACTCTGGATTTACTGGAATGGTTAAGTACATTTTTATTTTGGATTACACCTGAAAAGGTAAATGTAAGAAAGTTTGCTAATCCCAATTTTGACGAAGAAGCTTATATTCAGGAGAAAATAGATGCGTTTTTTATATATAAAACCTCACTGGAAGATTATCTTCGCACTTAATATGTTAGGTCTTTGAGTGTTTACTAATATTAAGATTGTATACTATTTCTATGCATAAAAAGCTAAAGTCTCTTTCTGTGTTTTTTCCTTTGTATAATGAAGAGAGTAATGTGATTCCGCTGGTAGAGAAAGCTCTTGAAGAAATCCCCCACTTGGCAAATGAATACGAAATTATTTTAATCAACGACGGCAGTACAGATGCCACATTGAAAATTGCGTTGGAGATTGCTGAGAAGAATGAAAGAATAAAAGTTGTTTCTCAAGAGAACCGCGGATATGGAGGGGCTTTAAAAACGGGTTTTTACACTGCGAAGTATGAATGGGTATTTTATTCGGACGGAGATTTGCAGTTTGAATTGGGTGAGATCCAAAAATTAATCGAACACACTGAAGAAAACGATTTGATAATAGGATATAGAAAATCACGCGCGGAAGGATTTAAACGCGAATTAATTACATGGCTTTTGAAAATTTGGAATAAGGTGTTTTTCGATTTCCCCGGTTTCATTAAAGATACAGATTGCGCGTTTAAGTTGATTAAGAAAGAAGTATTAAATAAAGTTATGCCTCTCCAGTCAAATGGCGGATTAATTTCAACCGAATTATTGCTTAAAGCTTATAACTCGGGGTTTAAATTTGCTCAAGTTCCCGTGACTCATAAAAAACGTCTGTACGGAAATTCTACCGGCGACTCGTTAGCTGTAATAAAGAAAGCGGTAAAGGAAACTGTACAGCTGCTTAATCTTTTTCCCAAAAGAAAAAAATTCCTAATGCTTAATTTTGCGTGGTTTGTAGTTCTGTTGCTTTTGTTTCCGGTAGCATTGAGTATCAACTATATGCAGAACGACGAATACACTCACTACCGCATGGTTGCTCAATTTTTGAATCTTGATTTTACTCTGGATCCGTATTTAGGTTCTACAACACATGAACTTGTTGAAAGTTTAATTGGAAAAATTATTCTCTGCCGAATAACTTTCTTAACTCTGCTTTTGCATTGTCTAAAGTTTGTTTCCGTTCTTTGCTTAGGTTTTTTCCTGCCCGGTTAATATAAAAGTTCAGCATTGACATTGCGGACTGAAATGTTTTAGCCTTACGTCTTTGGCTTTTCTCGGCAGATCTCTTGAGAGACAGAGCGATCTTTTTGGCGTCATTCCAGGTGAAAACCCCTTTGTCTAAATCCAAAGCATTGCTCTCTTTTGTTACTTTTGCAGACCACAATTTATTTTTAAGCATATATCTATTAGCAAAATACCTTAATCCGGTGAAAAGTTCCAGCAATTTCTTTAATGGTAATATGTACTTAACACAGGAATTTATTATGAGCAAAACAACGACAATTGTATTTTTTTTAATTTTATTATTAATAGGAGTGCTCTCATATAAAGATTATGGCATTTCTTGGGATGAGCCTATCCAAAGAAAGTTCGGCCTGGCCGTTTTTAATTACATCTTTAACGGGTCCGACCAGATGTTCAAATCATCCGAAAAATATTATGGGCCGGTATTTGAATTTATTTTAGTTGTTGTGGAAAAAGTTTTAAATTTAACATTAGAAAAAGAGATTTATCAAATTCGACATTTATTTACTTTTATTTTCAATTTTGTCGGATATATATTTTTTTATAAGCTGACCCAAAAAGCTTTTAAGAATAGGTTTTTAAGTCTGACAGCAGTTTCTTTTTTAGCATTTTCGCCGTTGTTTTTTGCGCATTCTTTTTATAATTCCAAAGATGCTGTTTTGATGAGCGGAGTCATTATCGCGTCTTATTTTTCTTTAAAGTTTTTAAAGGATCCGCGTGCAAAAAACGCATTATTGGCGGGGTTTTTTTGTGCATTAGCTATAACCATAAGAATTGCAGGAATATTTGTACCAGTTATCACGTTATTGATATTAATACCGAACTTCAAAATAGCAAAGATTAAACCTCTTTTATTTTATATACTATCCGTAATTGTATTTACTTTTATATTGTGGCCGTTGCTTTGGAATAATCCTGTTAAGGAATTTACAAATGCATTTAATGAAATGAAAAGATTTCATGAGACTTCTTCAACTGTCTTTTTAGGCAGAACAATTACCGGAGACAAAATCCCATGGTTTTATATTCCCCTTTGGATGATGATTACAATTCCTTATACTCAAGTTCTTCTTTTTGTAAGCGGAGTTCTGACTGCTTTTAAAAGTAAAATTGAAAAAACATATAAATTGTATTTTATCCTATGGTTTTTCCTGCCTCTTATAACCATAATATTTCTGAAATCTACTTTGTATGATGGATGGAGACAGATGTTCTTTATATATCCCGGATTTATTTTGATTTCCATTTGCGGTTTAGAATATGTTTTAGACTCAAAGGTTACTATTGTTAAGGTATTCGTAATAGCTTTAGTCTGTGTTAATCTCGCGCAGGCAGTATTATTTATTAATAAATGGCATCCGAATCAAAACGTGTTTTTTAATTTTCTGGCTGGCGGGAAAGCAAATATTTCGGGTAAATTCAGCCTGGACTATTGGGGATTGGTATATAAGCAGCTTTACGACTATATTGCGGACTCTGATGAGAGAGAACAAATTATAATATATGTTGATACTTTTCCGGGGGAGACAAACTTAAAAGTGTCGAAAACTCCTCAAAAGTTTATTTTATCCGAAAGCGTGGTTAATTCAGATTATTTTTTAACAAATTTTAGGTCAGGTGTTGTACTGGAAGAGTCAAAAAAAGTATATAAAGTAGCTGTTGATGGTGTGGAAATAGGTGCCGTCTATAAGGTGAACTGAAGTATAGGTTTACTTTAATTAAAATGAAGTTTCTTTCTTAAATATATTTAATGAGTATAATACCCATATGTCTGAAATACTTGTTGTAGGGTCAATCGGTTACGATCTCGTTTTTGAAATTCACGGGGCAATAAAAGATAAGATCGTTTTAGAATCAGGGCTAATAAAAAACCTGGATTTGCTGTTTACGGCTAAAGACTTGAGGAAAATGTATGGTGGTATTGCAGGAAATATTGCTTATGGTCTTGGCAGTCTGCATACGTATTGCGCGGTTTTCAGCGTTGTTGGTGCCGACTATAAACTTGATTACGGAAAGTATCTAAGTGATTTAGGTGTTAAAGACTACACTATGGCATTGGAAGATAGATATACTGCCGCCTATTATGCAGTGTCGGATTCCAACAAAGACTTGATCGGTGTATGGCAGCCGAATGCTCATGACGACTTTCACAAATTTTCTTTGAAAGATACAATTCAGGATTTTTCTAAAGTTGGGTACGCTATATTCTCTCCCGGTACATCTGCCAGTATTGCTAAACATATAGCAGAACTTAGGCAGCTAAACAATAAGACAAAAATTATTTTTGACCCCGGTCCGGTAATTAATTTTTTCAATTTAGACGATTTAGAAAGTTCACTGAATTTTGCAGACATTGTTATTGGTAATGAAATTGAGATTCCGATATTGCTGAATAAACTTGAACTGAATATTTCTGATATTACGGATAGAGATAAGATTGTTATTGAGACTTTAGGTCCGAAAGGATCAAAGATTTATACAAATAATAAGATGATAATGGTTGATCCAGTTGAGGTGAAAGTTATGGAAGCGACGGGTGCCGGAGATGCTTTCAGAGCAGGTTTGTTACATGGTCTGGCTAAAGGAAAAAATATCGAAGAATCGGCTAAAATAGGGTCTTATCTAGGAGCCCTTAGTACTAAATATCATGGAGGCCAAGGATATATTATTTCGGAAAATGATCTAAATTACATTAGACGTATTTAACAGAACGCGTTAAGATGTTTTTATGATAAATAAAAAATCTACAAACAATAATAATTATAAAGTTGCCGATATTACTCTTGCCGAATTGGGCAGGCATGAAATCAGAATGGCCGAAAATGAAATGCCCGGTTTAATGGCTACTCGTGAAAAGTACAATAAGGAAAAACCTTTAAAAGGCGCGAGAATAGTGGGTTCACTTCATATGACCAAAGAAACCGCAGTTTTGATTGAAACACTTGTTGCGCTTGGAGCCGATGTACGCTGGGTTTCCTGCAATATATTTTCAACTCAAAACCAAGCAGCTGCTGCAATTGCCAAAGCCGGCATTCCGGTTTTTGCCTGGAAAGGCGAAACATTGGAAGAATATTGGTGGTGCACTAAACAAGCATTTGTTTTTCCCGGCGGTATGGGGCCAAACCTAATAGTAGACGACGGGGGAGACGCTACACTCTTTTTTCATAGAGGCTATAAATCCGAAGAAGACAATTCGATTTTGAAACAAGACAACGATCACAAAGAGTTGAAACATGTTAATAGATTTCTCAAGGAACTTTCAAAAGAATATCCTGACTTCTGGCATAAAACTTTGAAAACCTTTAAAGGAGTTTCCGAAGAAACCACAACGGGAGTTCATCGTTTATATCAATTGAATGAGTCCGGCAAGTTGCTGTTTCCGGCAATGAACGTGAACGATTCAGTTACCAAAAGTAAATTTGATAACTTGTATGGATGCAGGGAGTCTTTAGCGGACGGTATTAAAAGAGCTACCGACGTAATGGTTGCCGGCAAAGTAGTAGTCATCTGCGGGTACGGTGATGTCGGTAAAGGTTGTGCACAGTCTATGAGGGGTTTTGGAGCGAGGGTTGTTGTAACTGAGATAGACCCTATATGTGCACTTCAGGCAGCTATGGAAGGGTTTGAGGTTTCTACGGTGGAAGACAATTTAGCCGAAGGAGATATATTTGTTACAGCGACAGGGAATTGCGACATAATAACCTTGGATCACATGAAAAAAATGAAAGATAACGCTATTGTCTGCAATATAGGACACTTTGATAACGAAATACAAGTTGATGCGTTGAATGCTTATAAAGGCGCCAAAAAGGTGAACATAAAGCCCCAAGTCGATAGATATGATTTTGACACAGGAAAAAGTCTTTACGTTTTAGCCGAAGGCAGGTTAGTCAATCTTGGCTGCGCGAAGGGACATCCATCATTTGTAATGTCCAATTCCTTTACAAATCAAGTTTTGGCTCAATTGGACTTGTGGAAGCATGACTATAAAGTGGGAGTATATACATTACCCAAGAAATTAGACGAGGAGGTTGCAAGGTTACATCTTAAGAAGTTGGGAGTGAAACTGACAAAATTAAATGCAAAGCAGGCAGCCTATATTGGAGTAAAAGTGGAAGGCCCTTATAAAGCGAATCATTATAGATATTAACTAACTCCTTTTAAGGTAATATTAAATGGTTGGTATACTAGTGAGAGCGTTTTTTATCTCTCAGCACTAGAAATCAATATTTGGAGATTCATGAAAAGAACATATATAAAAGATATTGCTTCAAAAGTGTCTAAAGAAGTCCTATTGCAGGGGTGGGTTCAAACAATACGGGATCAGGGAGGTATAAAGTTTACAGTGCTAAGAGATATAACAGGAATAGCACAGTTGGTTGTTTCAAAAAGTGCCTTGGAAGCATTTAATTCAGTAGCTGGTCTAACTTTAGAATCAGTGATCGAAATTACCGGTATTGTTAAAGAAGAAAAGCAAGCGCCTTCCGGAATTGAAGTCAGCGTAAATGAAATAAAAATTTTATCAAAAGCTTATCCTGAATTACCTATTCCTGTTGTTGAAAAAAGTACCGGAGAAACAGATCAAGCTAAAAGACTTGATTGGCGCTGGATTGATTTAAGAAAACCGGAAAACTCACTTATTTTTAAAGTATGGACAACAATGGAACAGGCTTTCAGGGAATATTGTGTCTCTAATGGATATATAGAGATCCACTCTCCTAAAACAGTTGTTACGTCTACGGAATCGGGGTCAGAGTTATTTGAGATTAAATATTTTGACAAAAAAGCCTATCTTGCCCAATCACCCCAACTCTATAAACAAATGGGTATGGCGGCGGGATTCGAGAAAGTTTTTGAGGTTGGGCCGGTCTTCAGAGCAAATCCTTCGTTTACAAGCAGACATGATACAGAATTTACAATGTATGACGTAGAAATATCATTCGTAAAATCACATTTAGAGTTAATGGAAGAGGAAGAAAAGATGCTGGTAGCTGTTTTTTCGGCTATTAAAGAGAAATATGGGAGTGAAATAGAGAAAACATTTGACCAGGAAATAGTAGTTCCGAAAACGCCCTTTCCAAAACTAACATTAAGGGAAGCGAAAAACATCCTCAAAGATTTACGTGTACCAAATGAAAGAGGCGAAGATATGAGTCCGGAAGAAGAACGAGCTATTGCTGAATATATTAAAGAGAAAGAAGGTCATGAATTTGTATTTATTCACGAATGGCCGGCATCAGTCAGGGCTTTTTATAGTATGCACGATGAATCAGATCCAACTATAACTAAAAGTTTTGATTTGCTGTATAAGGGTTTAGAAATAACAAGCGGGGCTCAAAGAGAGCATAGATATGAACAGTTACAAAAGCAAATAGAAGAAAACGGATTTGAGCTGGAACCCTTTGAGAATTATTTAAATTTCTTTAAATATGGCTGCCCGCCTCATGGTGGATTTGCTCCGGGGCCAACAAGAATATTAATGAAGATGTTAGGTATGAGCAATGTCCGCGATGTTACTTATCTTTATCGTGGAGTTAATAGGTTGACGCCTTAAAGCACGTTTTATTGGTCAACTATAATGAACGAAGTTGTGAACTTTTTTAGATACGATACAGTTCAATTATAAGTCATATGATAGTAGAATTTAACTATGATCTACATTATTTCTGGAGTTCCTGGCTCTGGGAAGAGCACAACAGCAGAACACCTAGTTAAACAATTTAAAAAAGGATTTTTGATAGAAACTGATGAGCTAAGATTATGTGTTAAATCAGGATATGCTTCGCCGACGGACTGGACTTCTGAAACAACTGCACAATTTGAGCTAGCAGCTTACAATAGTTGCTCTATAGCAAAAAATGCGGAAAGGTACGGGTTTACTGTTGTTATAGATGATGCAGTAATTGTCGAACAGGAGAGGATTTATACTGAAAATCTACCCGATGCTTTCAAGGTATTCCTTTGTCCCAGTTTAGAGACTATTCTTGAGAGAAATCGAAACAGAAACAAAAACGTGCCCGATGCGCTGATTAGAAATGTTTATAAACACCTTGAATATAGAAAAACCAACTTCAACGATTGGATAACCCTTGATAATTCCAACATCGATTTAGAGGAAGTAGTTAAGAAAATTCTCTCATTATAGCTGAAGTAAAAGTTCAATAGTCTTGTGGGTCTATGATTTTCGTGGATCTTTTTAAAAGATAAATTTTTGATTGTGGTGATAGGACTCGGTCACCGGTTCTCGCCTACTGGCTCTACCGTCGACCCCGCCTCCCTCGCCTTCGCTCGGTCCGGCATTCTCGTCCTTTTCTACTCACTAGTGAAATTTGTTTGCCATCTTACGATGACAACCAAATTTCACTGGTCGGGGTGAGAGGACTCGAACCTCCGGCCCCCAGTACCCCATACTGGTGCGCTAGCCAACTGCGCCACACCCCGACGTAGTGAAAAGATAATAACATTATTCTGTTGATTTCGCCCATTGATTGCAGTTTGTAAAAGTGAACTGAATCTAAAATAATTTATCGGCTATTGTATAAATACTAAATCCCCCATAAATCAAAAAAGCGGCCGTTAATATCGCAACTCTCCATCCTGAAGGTTTTAACTGTGACGCCAGGCTTGTTTTATTTAGCCACAATGTAAGACCGACGTGCACAAACATTGTGAAGGCGTTTAATACCGCGGCGGTAACTACCAGTTGTAAAGGTTCAGTAAATCCAAGCAGTAAGACAAATATACCGGCTATTATCTGAAGCCACAGAACAATGTAATAAGTTATTCTTATATGCTTTTCCCAAAGCTTTCCGCCCGAAGCTAAAATTATATTTTCCGAAAGTATTCTGCTTGTGGCGTCAAAAACTGTTAACTGGGTGCCAAATAAAGTTAATCCGGTAATCAGAAGAAAGAAAGTTCCCATAAAAGGTGCTAGTCTTTCTCCTATTACATTTGCCTCGCTTATAACAAAGTTTATGTTGGAAACGCTTTGTCCGGTGTTATAAGTTGTTGAATAAGACAACAGTGCTAAAAGCAAAATGGTTACAGTTCCGGTAAGCCAGAATACCAAAAAGTGTTCGATGTTTATATTTTTCCACCATCTTTTGAATTCAGTTATGTTTTCGGGATTAATTTCAAAAGTGGAGCCGGTTAACGATACTTCTTCCTTTTTTCCGGTCAGAAAGCTCGTAATCTTTCCGGAATATTTGCCCATACCGTAGCCTTTTTCTTTTATGTAGTAGGATTGTGCCAAATTTAGGTTTCCCCCAGCGCCTGAATAAGCGAATGCAGCTAAAAATGTAGCAAGCGGTATTCCCAGCGGAAGCAAAAAGTAGTTCTCTCCGATACCCACTACACCTTTAGCTAAATTACCCCATGCTGATTCATTAGCAAGTATTATTGCAAGAATAAATATTGAGGGAACTCCTATGGCTATGAGAATTTTTTGGAGGTTTTCAACAGTTTTATATAAAAAAGGGCCGAGGGACAAAATGAGCCCTATTAAAACCAGCAAAATAATAGTAAGTACGCTGGTATTTTTATACTCTAATATTGCTCCGAATAATTTTGCCGAAGAAGCAGCGATTCCGGGCCATATCCAAGGTATGAAAGTTGAAAATATGAACCAGAACGGAAGCCACTTTAATTTTCGCGCGAACCCGACAAATATACTTTCACCGTTTACTAATGCGTACCTTTCTATTTCCAAATTCATAAAAAATTGAAAAGTGATTCCGATAATTGCGCCCCATATAATTCCCAAACCGAAATTAGATGCCAAAAATGGCCATAATATTACTTCGCCGCTACCGAGTCCCAAACCCAGTATTATAAAACTTGGACCGAGTAGTTTTTTTAATGGAAGTGCTTTGGGAAATTCCCTGATGTTTAAGGGTCGTAAATTCATTAATTTAGTTTAACATCTTTTTGAATTTTAATTGATACAATGGACGATTTTTTCCAAAACTAAGTTTCTTGCTCCATGTTGATTCAATCGACTTTAAATCACCTTTACCTAAAGATGTAATTTCAGTAAGATACAGATTATTTTTCTTGAACATCGATATTACTGTACTTTTTAAATATTCTACCGAAAGATTTTGGAGCTCAAGTCTTTCTGTTTCATTTGGTTCGTGTTCTTTAGAATAGCCGAGAACTATTTCGCAGATTCCTTTGTTTTTTAAGATGTTTGATATCAGGGCGGTCTTTTCATAGTTTGGGTTGGTTATACTTTGCAGCAGACTTCCCCATGGAAGAATAATTGTTAACTTGTCCGCTGTTCCTATCAGCTCTTCCGGAAAAAATTCAATAGAACCCAGTATATATAAGGCATTAGTAATATTTTCCTTTTGGGATTTGCGCGAGTAGTTCTCAAGCTGTTTTTGGATAGGCTCGATTCCAATAAACAAAGTGTCGCTGTTTTCTTTGGCATTTTTATAAACGTATCTTCCGTCACCCGTACCCAAGTCAATTTCCACTTTTTTATACACTTTCAGGAAATTTTCTATTTCGTTTTTGTCCACGTCCTTTATTGATTTGCCTGTTATAACTTTCATGATTAACCTTCAGTAAATATGATTTCTGTTAAATTTTGCTAATACAATAACCCTTAATCACAATAATACCAATTTTAAAAAATTAAGTACAAATAAACCAGTGGACTATAACAAACTACAACTGTTTAAAGCAATCAGTGGATAACTACTGGACAAATCCACGCTGATTTGTGATACACTATTTTGGTGCTATGAACAAAGATGCAATTGATAAAAGATTAAAAATAATTTCTGATTTACAGATGGAGTTAAACGGGTTGAAAGTTAATCTTGACGAAATCCTTGATAATGATTCGGAGTATCAAAGTGTTTTGGAGGAAGTAGTGAAAGTAAAAGAAGCCTCGCAGGAGCGAAAGGCCAAGATATCGGAAAATAAAATGTTCAGAAATATCACGGAGCAGATGAAAGATAAAAGGTTGGAGATTAAAGACAATCGGGATGCCTTGTCTCAGGAATTAATAGATTATTACAGGGAGAGCGGAAGAATGGAAATTGAAGATGAGAACGGGAAAACCAGAAGATTGAAATTTTCTGTGAGACTGGTAAATTAATTATTCTTTTTATAGATTTTGTAAGTACCCGTTTCCTTGCCCGTATCTACTTTTACATATTCTTCGGTCATTCTACTGTCGTCGGGTGTTATAAGTAAAGCGCCGGCGGTTTCTTTCGGAGCGGAACTTTCATATACAAACCACCACCATAAATACCTTTCGTTCGGGTTTTTGGGATCCATCAATTTTACTTTTTCGTAGTCGTTAAAATAATATCTGGCAATTGTGTAATCAGCAGGAGAAGTAAAAATAAGCTCGCCGTTATAGTCTTTAAAGTTATTATATAAATTCTTCATTCCTTTATAATATGTATTTACCGGTTGTATTTTTGATACAGTAAATATATAAAAAAGTATTATTAGGGCCGTTATTTCAAATTTTATTTTGTAGGTAATTATATAAGAAACGCTTATGATAAAAAACAGCGAAGACGGGAAAATATACCTTTCAACGTATACGTTTTTATTTGTTTGCATTCCGTAAATAATTAAAAGAAGCTGAGGTAGAAGAAATAATAATGAGCTTACCAAAAAAGGCTCAATTCTATTTTTGTTTTTTAAACTTAAAATTAATACCAAAGACCCCGATACAAGATAAAGGATCAATATTACTCTTCCCAGTTTATTTTCGTCCAAAAAGAAATCTATATGATTGGCCTGGCTTTTTCCCGGCTGTTTTACTTTAACTCCGTATGAATATGATGTAAATGTGTCCGGTATATTGTAAAAAGCGCTTCTGTCCGCCCACTCTATATTTTGGTTCCGAATACTTGTAGTAATTCCGTTATTGTAAATATAAATATAAAATATTATGAAAGGAATTAATCTCAACACATTTTTTCCGATAGGTTTAAAAGTAAATAGCTTCTTATGTGTTGTTTCCGGAACTGACTTTATTAAATAATATATTACAAATAACAGAATAAACACCGAACTCATGTAGTGAGTGTAAATCATGATACATAAACCCAAAACGAAGAAATTATATTTTTTTGTATAGAGAGCATAAAAAGTTAATAGAGCAATTAATCCGTAAAGGGTGTAAGAGCGGCCTTCATATGAATAACCGACATTAAAAGGATTAACCGCCGTTAAAAATGCTGCTATTACTGCAACTTCTTTTTTTACGAATAAAACCAGTACCAGTTTATAAATAACGTAAATAATAATCATTCCGAAAATAAGTGAGAGAAACCTTAAGGAGAAATCCGTAACTCCGAAAAGTGAAGACCATACCTTAGCGACGTACATATAAAAAGGTGGATGGACATCGCCGATCAGTATCTGGTGGAACTCCTGCGGAGGAGCCTGTATCAGCAAGCCGGTAAAGGCTTCATCATACCAAAAATCATCCCTCAATATATCTTTAATTCTTAACACAAATCCTAATATGAAAACCAGAATCAAGTCAGAATGAATTTTTAGAAAGTTTATGGTTTTTGTCATTCTTTCAATTTTATCAGCTTATAAGTATAAAATCTGGTAAAATGTTTTAGTTATGCCTTATAAAAAGAAACGGGATGCACAAAAAAATAAAGACAAGAGAAGAATATCGAAAAAGCGAAGCAGGGTGTGTTAATTGACTATTGATTATTTGCCTGTTTAACAGAATTTCCTCCGTACCTTCTGTCTCTCTTTGAATAGCTTTCTAAGGCTTTTTTTAGTTCTTCGGGGCCGAAATCGGGAAATAGTATATCACTGAAATATAATTCTGCGTAAGCTGTCTGCCAGGACATAAATCCGCTTAGTCTAACTTCTCCCCCTGTTCTAATGATTAAATCAATTTGCGGCATGTCATGAGTGTCAAGACTTTTTTCAATATTTTCATCATTTAATTCCAGACCTTTTTCCAAAACTTTATTAATTGCTCTGATTAATTCATCATGACCGCCGTAATCGGCCGCCATTCCCATAATAAAACTATTAAAATCTTTAGTCTCTTCCTCTAAATCAGTGATCAGTTTGGTCAAATCGGGCGGGAAGCGATCCTTTCTTCCCAAATGTACCAATCGTATTTTCTCGTCAAGACACTTTTTTCTATACCTTTTAATAAGTTCCCGAGCCAAAGCAAAAACATTATCGACCTCGTCTTCGGTTCTTTTCCAGTTTTCCGTCGAGAATCCCCATAATGTAATACATTTCACACCCAATTCCTTAGCGGTATCACACAAAACCTCAAAGTTTTCCGCGCCTTTTTTGTGACCCAGAATCGGGGAAAGTCCTTTATTAGTTGCCCATCGCCTGTTGCCGTCCGGGATTATTGCAACGTGCAGAGCGGTGTTTTTCATATTTTCATTGATTTTTACTGGCATCAGAGGTTTATTATAATCTACAAATTTATTAATTCAAATTATAAAGTACCCGGCCTGTCACCGGGAAGTAAAAAAACTATTCTCCAATTATTATTGGTAGGTTTGTTCTATATCGGACAAATCCACTTGTTCTAATTGATTCAAGGCATCATCTATATCGTTTAAATCAGAATTTTCATCCATCAATTTTAATTCTTCCTTCATTTGTTGGTCATTTTTGACAGAAATGCCATTTGAATCGTCTGCTTCGGTTAAATCCTTTGTTACATTTGCCGGCTTGTTGCCTATATTACTAAGCTTAGTGGTAAATATTTTAGGACCTGCCGCTACATAAATCCAAACTACAAGTACACCTACAAGCACCAACAATAGAACTATTGCGAGTAAATGCTTTAAATCGGTGTGCTTTTCAAATTTTTGAGTTTCCATATTATCCATATTTGACTCCTTTTGTCTTTCGCAATGCGAAAAAATTTATAAATTATCCTGCGATCGTAGAGGATTTTGTTCTCTTAGATCGGATATTACTTTTTTAAATACATCTTTGTAATAATAGTGAATGTCTCTGGTATCCTGCATTACATTCTGGAGTGCGGTTTTGGCATCTTCCAGTGCATTTAAAAAGTCCCCTTCCGATTCTCCGCATGCAAAATTTTGAGTGTTTTTCAAAGCTTCTATAAACGCTTCATAGTCGGCTGTGTATTTAATTATTTTTGCTTCAAGTTCGCTTAATGCGGATTTTAATTGTGTTACATCGTAATTCTTTTCTTCAAGGTTTGTAATTATTTTTAATATGAGATTTTTGAGATTTTCATATCTTTTTAAATGTGCGTTCTTTTTGTTGTTGTATGCATTTATTCTATTGTCAATGTTGTTAGTTATTATTTCACACCTTTTGGCAATTCTATTCTGAAAGTTATTTTTGAGATTATCTTTAATATCACTGAATTTTGTTATATTTGGGAGAATATTTAACCTTTTCGTATTAGAAGGTGAACTTTCAACTGCGTATGCCGGGTAAGATACAGCTATAAACAGCATTGCCGATACAACCATAAAAAATGTAAAAATCTTAGGGTTTGACATAAATTAATGATACCTTTGGTAAAAATTTATGCAAGTGGAGATGGGGAGTATTACCTTTATTATGCGTTCTATATAACATTACCAAGCACTTACTTTATGTTAAAATCTTGTTGCAATTACAGCGTTACAGCCTTGGAGGGATCGCATAGAGGCCTAGTGCGCGGCTCTGGAAAGGCCGTTGGGGAGTAATCCCCTCGTGGGTTCGAATCCCACTCCCTCCGCCATGATATGCGCCTATCTTGATATACTTGGTTTATGCACGAACACTTCTGTGACGACCCACAAAACTTTCCGATTGATAAGTTTTTACAAAAAGGTATTGGCAAGGGAAAGAAGGTATTAATTATTGGAGAGTCTCCCGCACCAAATGGGTGGAGAAAATCAGGAAATGCATTTTATACAATTAAAAATAAGTTACTTCCAACAGGAAAAAATCTTAATAAGCTATTAAATAAATACGGCCTAAGTGTGGAAAATTGTAGATTTACAGAGCTGGTTAAATGTTTCGTGGGAAAAGACAGGAAATTACTATCTTCTTGTGGAGAGAAATGCTGGCCAGTACTTATTAAACAAATAGCAAATGATAATTCGGAATTTCTGATTATTCTAGGAGTGAAGACACTAGAGCTTTTTAATAAACTATCAAAGCAACATTTGGAAATTGGGAAGATTCAAAAAGTTGAATTAGAAGGGAAATTTTATATTGTTCTGGCAATTTACCACCCATCGCCTATTTCCCCGATAGGACATAAACGTAACGTTGAAATATTTAATACTTTAGACAGTTCTATTGAAAAATTGTTAAAATAAAAATACTCTAATAAACAGCAGAAAAAGTTGATAATTTGTAAAATTATGAACAAAAAGACAAAAGTATTAATACTGATGTTAATAATAGCCTTTGTTTTAATAGTTGCTATTATTTATAAATTTAGGCCGTTTGTTGGTATAAATCCACTAAATACTGGGAATTCGGAAGCGCAATTATTAGCAACTCACTATAAAGGAGTTGACTGTACTCGATTAGTTGGACAAACCGTGCGGCCAAACAATGATGTAGTCGAATTACAGAAAGATGTTTGTATATCAGAAAGAGCTTGGTTTGAAAACAATCCGAACTTATGTAATTCACATTCAGATAAAGATCATTGTCTTGGTTGGATGGCAATAAAAACAGGAGATCTTGGTCTGTGCCAATTGAAAGGTAAGAAAACAGGGTACTTTTGGGTAGAAAATCAGCTTAAAGATACGGAGAAACAAGAAGCATGGCTTTATGACTGTTATAGAGCAGTTGCAAATTGGAGGAATGAATCAGGTATATGTGATTCTATTCCATATAAAAGTCCTGAACTGTCGCAATCATGCAAAGAAAGTTCTAAAGGGCGGGGACAGAAATTTTCAGACTACGATAAATTTTCGCCAATATAGACTTGCAGTTTTGTAAATTCGGTACTGAAAAAAGGAATTTGAGGAGGCCGTTTATGATACTGCGTGCACAGCAATAAGATCCCGTTTGACACTTTCCTCAATTGCATTTCCAAATCCCGGATAAATATTAAGTTCAGCCATGCCTTTTCCTCTCATAAAAGTATGTAAATATCTTATTTTGTCCACTGGAATAGGATCAGTTATTTTACCTCCTAAATCCCCGGAGATCTCCCCAAGATATCTTGATGCCGAAGCCGTTGTCAGCAATCCAATCATGCCGGGTCTCTGGCGCATCATCTGTTCTAATTCTCTTTGAAAGGTTTTTTGTAACTCTTCTCTATTTAAATACTGTCTGTCATATAGACCATCAAGTCTTTCCGATTCGGCTTCATTGGGGTGGAATGGTATTTCAAATGGTTCTGGTTCAGTCGCGACAGCTTCTCTTATTCGTTCAAGAAAAGTTTTTTTACGGGTCAAATCTATTGAATAGTATTCTGAAGCTCTTTGCGCTGTTTTAACAATATATGAATCTAATGCGTATTTTAATTTGTTTACGGCTCCTAATAAATCTTCTCTGGCTTCCTGCACTAAAACTGCTCGGCCTTCGGAGATCATTTCAGGAGTTGTACGCTCCATATCAATCAAAATCGGCAATCTTAATTCTTCTATTTTTTTAGGATCATAAGAACCTGCTGAAGCCATTTTCAGCTCATTATCCAGCAGAGCGGATATGAATAATACACCTATATATTCTGATGAACCCGTTCGACCTTCTTTCAACAAATGATCGGAAATTCTCTGTGTAAGTTCTGTAGAATTTAGCGCTTCAGAACCCTTTAATACTTTTAGACTTTCCCCAAGATAACCGGCTCCAATTTCTCCTAGAAGGCCTAATTCAAATAATTCTCTTCTATCTCTTTCGGCAGGACCAACAATAGAATCTATTGCCATAGTTAAATTATAAACGAAAATTATTCAGTTTATTTAATTTCTCCTGAATCAATCTTACTCAATACATTTAATGCAGTTTTATTACCCGGTTCCAACTCGAGGACTTTTTGAAGGTACGATCTGGATTTTGGAATGTTTCCTCTGTTCATTTCAATCTCGCTCAAATTTAGGTAAGGTTGTAGCATATAGGGGTATTGCTGAATATTCATTAACAAATATTTCTCTGCCATGTCAAAGTTTCCGAGTCTTAAATAACTTAATCCCAGGTTATTCAGCGCACCTGCATAGTCTCCTTTTCTTAATTCAACAGCTTTTTCAAATTCAATCGCAGCATTGGTATAGTCTTCTTCCTCGAGATATAAATCACCCAATACTCTATGTGCCCTCGGGCTATATGGTACGCTTGCAGCCGTTGCCTGCCACAGTTTTTTTGGAGTTTCCCATTCAGTGTTTCTAATTACTACCCTGACAGAATATAAAATAATCAGAACGATAGTAATAAACAATGATAACCTTTTAATATCTGCTAATTTTTCAATTTTTAACAACGCTAATGCGAGCAAAATGCAGAAAGCAATATTTCCTAAATACAGGTACCTTTCTGAAAAATATGAAGAAACTATTACCGGGCTAAATGTGGGGGCTAAAGAAACCGGAATAAATATCAATAGTCCGGAAATATAACGCTTCTTCTTCCAGAAATAGAAGATGAGGATGATAAATGCAATCAGGACTACCCACATAAAAATAAGCAGGGCATCTGTGATAACGTCTCCTTCATGGAATATAGATAAAGTCTTTGGGAATAACAAAAGTTTTATGTTGCTGTAAATTGTATATGGGACTCTGTCCAAATAAGGCATGGTGTTTTTAGTGTTAGCTTCCGTAGAGACCGACAGTTCTCCGATTCTGGTGGAGACTTGGCCGAATACGTATATGAAGTGTACGAGAGTTAATGAAAGCAAAGGCAGTTTACCTGTTATGGATTTGAATGATATTTTCTTTTCAAAAACAGTTAAGTCGATGATGACTAGTAATGGTAAAAAAGTTATAGAGAAATGATTTATCAAAATAACAACCCAGAGAAAATATATGAATGCTGTTGAAAATAAGTAAATTTTTTTCCCGGAATTTTTATATAAGAAATAAGCAATAGATAAAAGCATAAATCCAGTTGTGTTGATAATATAGTTTGACGCGGAGATCCACGCTACCGCTTCGGTATTTACCGGTGACGCGGCAAATATTAGGGAGGCTAGCAGTGCGGTTTTTTTGTTAAAAAGCGCTGAACAGAAAATGAAAATCAATACGACTATAAAAAAGTGAAGAGTAACATAACCAAAATGCAGTGGTGACGGATTTAGTCCGAAGTATTTAAATGACAAGGAATATATAATTTTCTGTATGTTCAGAGATTGGAAAGAGGCTTTAATATCTCTGACTTCGGGATTATCTCTAAAAGCTAAAATGTCATCGGCCACAAACCCCCCATTTAATGAATTGAAATAGAGAGTGAACACCAATACGGCAAGGATTGAAATAATTAGGCGGTTGGAATATATAAATTCGAAAATATCTCTTACTGATCCGAACTTTACCCGGTTTTGATCCTCTATTTCTTTATCGATTATTTTATCAACGTCTCTTCCTGACTTTCCGATATAAGAAACTATTTCCTTTTCCGATATACCGGTTTTTGCAGCCAGTTCTGTTAATGGAACAGATTTATAATTGCTTTTTATAAACTTTTTTTGATTCTTAGTGATTTTTGTCATTTCCTACAAGCAGGCTTTGATTCCGTCTCGGTAATAATTATCAATATAAATATTCAATTACTAATATAATAACATCTCAATTAATATAAGTTTTGTTGTGTTTAGTATAATTTCATGGTAATACAAACTAAAGATGACTCCTATCGAAGAAATAAAACAAAGACTTAGCATAGTAGATGTTGTTAGTCAGTATGTTAGCTTAAAAAAATCCGGGCGGAATTACAAAGGTTTGTGTCCTTTCCACGGTGAAAAAACTTCTTCTTTCATGGTTTCCGAAGAACTTGGGATATTTAAATGTTTCGGTTGCAACAAGGCCGGTGATATTTTTAAGTTTATTCAGGAAATCGAAGGTCTGGAATTTCCGCAGGCGTTGAAAATATTAGCAGACAAAGCTGGCGTTCATATAGAAAGCGAATTTGAAGATAAATTTGCCAAAAAGAAAAAGTTGCTATTTGAAATTAATCATTTGTCGGCGGAGTTTTATCATTATTTGCTGTTAAGGCATAACGCGGGGAAAATAGGGTATTCGTATTTTGTGGATAAGAGACATTTAACTTTAAATACTATCCAGGATTTTAAACTTGGGTTTGCTCCGAACAGTTGGGATTTATTATTTCAGTATTTGTCAAAGAAAAAATATGCAGTTGAGGATATGTTAGACGCTGGAGCGGTGGTTAAAAAAAGTACCGGGGACGGCTATATAGACAAATTCAGGAATAGAGTGATTTTTCCATTGGTTGAAACAGATAATAAAATAGTCGGATTTGCAGGAAGGGGCTTGGGGGACGAGCAGCCGAAGTATTTAAATACCAACGAAACTTTAGTTTTCCATAAAAGTCAGTTCATTTATGGTTTGGATAAGGCAAAAATGACTCTAAAAAACAATACTGCTGTTTTTGTTGAAGGATATATGGATGTAATAAGCGCACATCAGGCCGGATTTAAAAACTTTATAGCCGCTTCAGGGACGTCAATAACTCAAGGGCAGTTGAAAATAACATCAAGATATACTAAAGACTTGATTTTTTGTTTTGATACGGACTTCGCGGGTGTTAATGCCACATACAGAGCAGTTGAACTCGCTGAGAAAGAGGGGCTGAATGTAAAAATAGCTCCCTTACCTGGTAAATACAAGGATATTGATGAACTGGTAAAAAATGACAAAAAAGGAGTGGAAGATGTATTGAACAACAGCGTGCCTGTATATGATTTTTATTTGGCAACTGCTCTGAAAAAACATGATAAAACTGGTGCAATAGGCAAAAAGAAGATTGTTGAAGAACTGACGCCTCTTTTTTCGCGGATTTCAAATAAAGTTACTTTAAACCACTATGTAAAATTGCTGTCCGAAGAACTTGGCATAGATCAGACGGTAATAAGCGACTTAATTTCCAGGAAAACAGCGATTTCCGCTTCGGAAGATTCGCCGACTCTGGACGATGACAAGATATTAAATATTTATAGGAAAACTCCCGAGGCTTATATGCTCGCGCTGTTGTTTAAGGCCCCACTTGACAATATTGAAACTTTTATGTATGTTGATGGGCAAAATACCCTTAATGAGAAATATTTCAGCAATGACACGTATAAAGAGCTTTACAGAAGATTTTCCGAATTTTTATCTGGTGAAAAGGGTAGTTTTGATATAAAATACTTCAGTAGCAGCCTCCCGGTTGAGCTACAGAAATTTGCCGAAGAGTTGTACCTTTGGGACCTGGATTATGTTGCAAAAGACGACAAGCTACTTAAGAAAGAGATGGAAAGTTCGTTTCAACGGCTCAAGGATACGTATGTCAAGAAAAAAAGACAGGAAATAAGCCAAAGAATAAAGCAGGCCGAGTTGGAAAAAAATGAAAAATTGGTTCGTGAACTAACTGAAGAATTCAACGAACTTTCGTGAAATACTAATTAAATGCAGAAACAAATCAAGCAATTAAAGAAAGAAAAGAAAACTGATACTAAAAGTAAAAAAGTAAATTCACATAAAGAAATAAGAGAAATAAAAGAAATGCCGAAATTAAAAGACACTACGCCGATAATTGATAAAACTGTTAAACCGGTAAGAGTAACTAGAGCGGCCAGAGTAGTTAAGGCTCCAAATATTCCGCAGGACGTAGCCCTTAATAAGCTTGTTACAAAAGGAAAGAAACAAGGATATCTTACGGTAAATGAATTGCTGGAGTTTTTTCCCGACGCGGAGGAAAATATTGAGCTTTTAGACCAGCTATATGAAAAGCTTTTAGATGCGGGTGTTAATGTTTTTGACGTAGATTCTGCCAAGGAAGCGGAAAAGCTAATGGGGGCGGATGAAATTGATTTGTCAAAAATTAAAATGGATAAGACGGTTTCGTCTGATCCTGTGAGAATGTATTTGAGAGAAATAGGTAAAGTCGATTTACTCACCGCCCCCCAGGAAGTTGAGCTGGCGAAAAAAGCTGAAAAGGGAGATAAAAGGTCTTCAGACATGCTGACTAAAGCAAATTTAAGGTTAGTTGTTTCCATCGCTAAAAAATATATGGGAAGGGGACTTTCATTTTTGGATTTAATACAGGAAGGGAATATCGGGCTGATGAGGGCGGTAGAAAAATTTGATTGGAGGAGAGGATTTAAGTTTTCCACATATGCTACCTGGTGGATCAGACAGGCAATTACCAGGGCAATAGCCGACCAGGCAAGAACTATCAGAATTCCCGTTCACATGATTGAAACAATAAACAAATTCAAAAGAATCGAAAGAGAATTGGAGCAGAGGCTTGAAAGACCAGCTACCCCATTGGAAATTGCAAATGAAATGGGTATTGAAATGGAAAAAGCTTTGGAAATTATGAAAATATCGCAGGAAACAACTTCTTTAGAGACCCCGGTAGGAAAAGAAGAAGATACAAGACTAAAAGAATTTATTCCTGATGAGGTGGGTTTGTCTCCTTTTGAATCGGCGAGCCAGGAATTGCTGAAAGGCCATATTGTGGAAGTTTTGGATACGCTTAACCCCAGAGAAAGAAAAGTCTTGGAGTTGAGGTTCGGCTTAAAAGACGGAAGATCTAGAACTTTAGAAGAAGTCGGAAGGGAATTCGGTGTAACGAGAGAAAGAATTAGGCAAATAGAGGCTAAAGCTTTAAGAAAACTCCGCCACCCTTCGAGAAGCAAGCGTTTGAGAGACTATTTATAAATCATATTAGATTACATAAATGTCTAATAATGAATCTTTGGAAATATTTAAATTAGTAATCCCAGTCTATGAAATACAGCTTGTCCCCGACTATTTGTTCTCTCACGCTCTTTGAAAATGTGGCCAACTGAATTGATGAGTTGTTTTCAATATTTAGCTTATATGGAATCATACTAGCTCCACTGGATTGCATGAAGAATACAAAAGTATCATTGTAAAAAATGGGGTTCGAATTGTAAAGGAAATTTGGTACTTCTTTTTTAATGTCTTCAGTTTCGCAATCCGAATTGTCCATACAATCTTTTGAGATACTGCGTTTAAATAGTGGTGAGAAGTTTTCCGGGATAAAATCACTATTATTTAAATTAAATGAATATAAAATATCTTCACCTAATGTATTTGTAATTATGAGAGAATTATCTTTTTTATCGGTAATTCTGATTGCAGGCTCGTTTAATGTTTTGTCGTTAGATAGGTAAACTTTTTTAGTAACCAAATCATTTTCTAAAACATACATTTCCAGTTTTTTGACTTTTTGTCCGGTGATGTTAGGGTTGAAATCCTGTGCGAAAATTAATGTGTTTCCGTCTTCCGATGTGAATAGTCGTTTATAAATTGGATCGTAGCAATATTTATTATAATCGGTAAAGATTTGTGATATTTCCAATACTTTTTTAGTATCGACATTTATTTGTTTATAATACCCTCCTCTGCAGGCACTTTTTTGGTCAATGTCCGGAGTAAAATAAACCATAGCCTTCTTGTTTTTAAAATCATAAGATAATAAGTTTAAAAACCCTTCGTATTCCGAACTATACAATTGTTTTGGTTCAATAGTCTTTTTGTCTTCTTCGAAATCCTTTAAATTCAAGTGTAAGAAGGTATATTTATAATTTCTTAATAAATATATATCAAAAGGTTTGGAGCTGAGCATTTCGGTTGTTAATAAAATCAGCTCGTTTCTGTCTCCGGAAGGTAATGTACTTGTAAGAATTGTTTTATTTTGAAAATAATTTTGAAGATCTGAAACTAAGTGTTTGGATTTTGTAATAAAATCGTAAAAATATAATTTGTTGCTTTCAAAATAATACGCACCATTATTAGTTACGAAATAATCTGACAAATCATTGAAGGTTGTTTTATCTTCTAAATCAACAACAGCTGTTTTTGTTCCATTTTCGTCATAAACGGAAAACTTTTTATTAACATTAGTGTAATATTTGTCCAGCAGGCTGCTGATTTCCCGGTCTACCGGGGCGCCGGAGTAACTTATACTGGTCACTTGGAAAAATTGGGAAGGCGAAAGTGCAGAATTTAGACTGCTGGTTGTTCCGTTGACTAAAAACATATTAGAAGTATTTTGGATATTTTTGCATATACGGTCTTCAAGCATAATTTCGAAACAACTGTTTTCGGCTTCCAAACCACATAATCGTGCTTTTTCCGGGCAATCAATATTAATTTTGTCAAAATCGGAAAATTTACCGATAATGCTATATTGTGACACTTTATTTGATGTTGTATAGATAATGTCGGGAGATATCAATAGTCTGAATCCGTCTTTTTTGCAAATATTTGGGTTTTTATTCGCGTAATCTTTATCGGTGCATCTGTGCTTGTCTGTATTCAATCCCTTGCCTAGTACAATTATTTGACTTCCAAATGGTATGCTGTGATTTAGGTATTCTTTTTCACCGCTAAATTTTAAATTGTTTCCAATAAAACTTAGATTTTTCACATAAATTGCATTTTTAGTCTTTATATAATTTGAATTAGGAGTGAACCTGTAACCCGCATCCGAGTAAGCATACGTATCGTTGATAGTTCCAATTATTTCCGCAACCTCATTATCGCAGTCATTCGATTCGGATATCTGACAGTATTCGAAGCTATTTCTTTTTACTAATGAGAATACTATTAGAAGCAGAAGAAAAATGGTCAGAATAACAATAATGCTTACCAAAACAGCACTTTTAGATTCCTTTGTAGGATCAAATTCCGAACTTTGCTCCATATAAACTGATTGTAATATAAATTAAAAGTATTGTTTTTACAATTGGTATGCGAAGCGTGGAATTGGAAGATGCCTGAATCCTCACAACATATTCAGATTTTTGAATATATATACATCTGAGAGATTAGCCAAATTTGGCTTTGTCAGCGTAAACTCTTTTATCATTTCAAAATCTTTTGTGCTAAATAACGAGTTTTCGAATTCATTCCACCTATTAAAATAAACAGGGTATTTATATTTTACTATTTCATTTTTGTAATAAGACATAGGCTTGGATGCAAGCACTATATATTTAAATAAGTGCGGATCCGGGGGGTAAGAGTATTGCGCGCTGTCGGATTCATAGACATTAAATTGAATTACCGTTGAACCGGGGATTTTATTAATCGGGTCCAGTCCTTCTTCAGTAACTGCGAGAACTGTGTCGGTTATTTCCACCTTTTCTCTTAGCCATAAATAAGAAGCACTTTTAGGTGTATCTTTTTGGTATTGAGATAAAAGCAGCAGTGTGAAATAAAAATAGTGGGAGATAACAATACCTAAAAAGAGAGCAGCAATGACAGTTATTAATTTGCCTTGGAATTTTAAGGATTGTACAACCCAGGAAAAAAAGTAAGAAGAAAAGATAATACAAAAAGGTAAAACAGGAACAATCCACCTGTCAACTTTTCTTGACTGCACTGTAAAAAATAATAAATAAATTGTTATGTTTAAAATTAAAAGCCCTGCTGGTTTATTTTTCTTTTTTGCAGCCAAGGAGCCGCCAAATAACAAAGCCAGGAAAACCCCGGACGAAAGCAAATTTATGAGCGCAGACAGGTATTTTGTCGCCGAATAATCCGCAGAGTCAAAAACCAGACCCCCCTCCCTATATAGCATCTCAATTATTCTGTTTTTAAAATCTCCTGCCAGAATTACGGAAAAGGGATTAGATGCAGCAAACGCCCCGAATGAAATCAAAAGAAATCCGAGAAGAGATTTATAATCCTTTTTGGAAATAAATGGTAATAAAAATATAGGAAGTGATATTAAAGCCGTAATCTTAGTTCCCACGGCCAGACCGAATACTATTCCTGATAAAACAGTGAATTTGGTGTCTTTGTCTTTCTCCCAGTATTTAAAAAGTAGATAGACACCTATTAAAATTAATAAAGTGAGAATTGTGTCATTGTTTACGTAATGAGAAAGTGCTATCAGTTTCCAGTTAAATGCCAGCAATAAGGTTGTTATAATGATCCCGAGTTTATCTTTGAAAATCTTAGCATAGAGCAGTGCGCCCATAGGAATTATTAAGAAAGAAATTAGAGAGTTTATCACCCTCAAAAATATGAAAATACTGGTTTTATCGAAAGGCGCATTTAAGATGTTAAGAGTTTTACTGAAGGACATTGTGAAAATTGTAAAAAGATAAACTGGAAATGTTCCATAAACAAAAGAAACTGGTATCAGCTTGTACCAGTCGTTGTTTCTGATGATATTAAAAATTTCATAAGTATATTTGATAGCGGGTTCTGTTATTTCCGGTTCATCCGCGTGAAAGCTGTGAGGAAGGCCGAATTCGATGTGGTAAAGCCTGAAAAGCATCCCGGTAAATCCGATAATAATTAATAGTAACATCAGCTGCTTTTTATTAGATGTAATTGAATTCATGATTTACTGATTTAAAAGCTTTTGGGTTTCTTTTTTGTATTCCTCAACTGCCGGCTGGTCAAATGCGTTAATGTTTAGCAGTTTACCCAGAAATATGGTTTCAATTTGTTTAAACATAATAAACTCACCAAGTGATCTGGCATCTATTTTATTTAATACAACTTCTGAATATGGCATATTGTGTTTATCGTAAGTTTTTTCAACGCCTTTTAACAACGCGTACACCTTTTTTTCTTTCTCCAGTTCTCTTGTAAATACGAAGGACGTGAATTTGTCTTTAGGTCCTCCCAAATACAATTGCTCCATAGAATGCAAATCTGTCGTTCCCAAGGAAGTTATAGGTGTTATTCCAACATTTACTGTTTTGCCGTTCAAGTCTTTTTCTTTTCCAAGACTTTCGGCAATTAGCTGGCTGCAGTATTTTCCGGTTGATTCCAATTCGGGATGAAAAAAGAATAAATTGTATATATCCTTGTCTTTTTTATAATTTAAATACACCGAGGCGCTGGACAATGCAGCAAAATTATTTTCCACATTTGAATCAATGCATACTTTCCTCATTTCCATTGCACCTTCAAGCAGATCTATAATATTGATTCCCACGCCTGCTAGAGGCAGTAATCCTACTGGAGAAAGAAGAGAGTATCTTCCACCTACTTTATTTTCTATTTTTAAACAGACGTTGCTTTTTTCGCAAAAATAATTCCACATCTCATTATTTTTTGATGCTGTAGTTATGCATATTAGTCTGTCTTTTGCATAGCTAAGGTTTTCAAGTATGAAATCCAAATTATCTCTGGTTTCCATGGTACTTCCGGATTTGCTTATTGCGTTAATCAATAGTTCCTCGGGATCTTTTATTTGGCTGAGTAGCCCCATAAGTTTTTCGCGGAAGGCGGAATTAATTGTGTCCATGAAAATTAATTTCGGATACCTTTCTTTCTCAAAAATATCAAAATTTCCGAGTAGAGCGTCATATATACCTTTAGTTCCCAGGCTGTCGCCGCCAATGCCTATAACTAAAATATATTTTAACTTGGGAGATACATACTTTTCCTTAAGTTCAAGAACCGATCTAATCATTTGTTCGTCAAAAGGAAGGTTAATAAAACTTTCGGGAGTTTCATAGGAGTTTTTCTCGCCCGTTTCCGCCAAATCTTTTATATAGTGTTTCAATGAATCGGCAGTTTTATATACTTCTCTGCTTTCGAGCTGGCAAGTAGAGAGAAAATTGAATTCCATAGTGTTTTTATAATACGGGCGCGAAAGTTGTAGCGCAAGTAAAAGTTTTGGTTAGTCCAATTGCTCTACGATTTCAGGATATTTTTCTTTAAAGGAATCCGAAAAACTACAGCCGTTCAAGCATTCGGGAAGCCACCATTCTAAGGGAATGTTCAGTCCAAATAATAAGCCGCCTTTTGAACCACCTTTGTTTATGTAACTTACTTTATATTTATAGCCGGCATTTTGGAGGCTGCTTTTCTCAATTTCCAAAGTGAGGGTTTGGATATTTGAATCTTTTTGAAAATCAAGAAACGGCTCTATTAGTTTTTCGTATAATTCTACCTTTTCTTCTTCCGTAAAAAGCCCGTTTGAAACAAAAATAACTTCGGTTTTATTTTCTTCCGATGGTGTCGGGTTGGGTGTGTCCGGAGATGCGGTAGCGGGTGAAGGAGCAATGGTGCCGGCTACGTTATTATCGACTGGTTTTTCTTCTTCAACTAGCTTTTGAACCTGTGGTTCGGTATTTGAAGATTTAAGCCTTTTATAATTCTGCCAAAAGAAAACCACGGTGCCAATTAATACAATCAAAAGTATTGTGGTTAAAGTTATCCATATATCTTTGCTTTTATTTTCTTCCATTAGCTTGATAATACTATGGCATGGGGTTGAATACAAATATATAGTATTATAACTTTATGTCTACACATTTTAGAGGCGAAGAATTAAGAAGTACAGAGGAAATAAGGGGGTTTTTAAGCAGTTCACTGACTTCCGAAATGGAAGAGGCCAGAACTGAATCAGATCCCAAATACACCCAGGCTCTTAGTGGATTCGAAGCTTCTACTCATGAATTGATTGATCAGATTGATATAAAAGATGGAGGAAGTGTTGATTCAAGTGAGCTTTGGTTCAGGTTTATGGAAAAAGCTTATCTTAACAACCCATTCTTGGTGGAAACTATAGCACAAGATATTGCAGTTAATCTTATGGCTGATATTAGAGAATCTGAAGATCCTGCAACTATTTTAAGAGTTAGGAAAGCAGTGACCTATATATCATCAACCCAAATATTATTAGATGCCTCTATTTCAGGAAGAATTGTGAGTAATGAGAAACATCTTCGTGAAATAATAGATGATTATTTTTCGGAAATTGAAGAAGATGAAGTAAGTTTTTTAAGAGAGGCATGGGGTTTAATAAGTATGAGAGAAGGATTTGAACATAGTTTTGTTATTGTAAAAGCAACACCTTCCAAAAGATATGCTTTAGGAGTTGAAATCAAGGATGGGGTTTTAGCAGCTATCGGGATTGGAGATGTTACAGCGCCTTGTAGGGAATTTAACTTTGATACGATAATGGATCAATACGGAGTTAAGGATGACGGTTCTGTTGTTCTTTTAGAGATAACTGGTTCATTTGAAGATGTAGCTAGTGATTGGTTTTTAAACCCATATATATTACCGGCTGATCTGTTTTTATTAAGAGCATGTACGAATGAGAAATGGGATGGAGTTAGTCTGGAAGGTACAAAAGTCAGTGAGTCAGTTGAGTCAAGAATTAAATAATCTCATAGTGCTACAATTTATCTAGTATGCCACCCCAGGAATTTACAACACCAATGATGAAGCAATATATGGATATTAAAGCTCAATATCCCGATTGTTTATTGTTTTTCAGGTTGGGAGATTTTTATGAGCTTTTTATGGATGACGCGAAAATAGGCGCCGAAGTTCTTGATATTACTTTAACAGCCCGTGACCGGGGGCGCGACGGTAAAATTCCCATGGCGGGAGTTCCGTTTCATGCGGTGGATTCTTATTTATCAAAATTGGTAAAAGCCGGATATAAAGTGGCAATCTGCGAGCAAGTGACAGAGCCGGACGGTTCGGGTCTTGTGGAGAGAGAAGTGGTTCGAATTGTTACTCCCGGTACAGTGCTGGACGAAGGCTCCCTTGAAAAAAAAGAAAATAATTATTTAATAACTTTGACTTTTGACGATTACAACTTTGCGCTGGCCGCCGCGGATGTTTCGACCGGATTTTTTCAGGCATTTCAGGTTGAAAGGGGTGATCTGGAACAGCATTTGGTAAATGAATTAACCAGGCTTAACCCTTCCGAGTGCATTTTGTCTTTGCATTTATATAATCAGCCTAAAATTTTAAAGATTTTAAAAACGGTTAAAAACCTGAATATATTTCTGTTTCAGGAATGGGTAGAGCACGCCCAGAATGCGGAGGAAAATCTGAAAAAGCATTTTGGAGTTGTGACTTTGGAAGGATTTGGTATTGGCGATAAGCCTTTGGCGCAAAAAGCCGCCGCGGCACTCCTTGGTTATTTAAAACATACTCAAAAGGATAAGGTTGACCACATAAAGGATTTAAGTAATTTTTCTTCAAATGATTATCTGGAGCTGGATAGATCTACAATTGTGAATTTGGAATTGTTTTCAACAATAAGGGAAGGAAATAAAAAAGGATCTTTAATACATTTGCTGGACAGAACAAAAACTTCTATGGGTGGGAGAATGTTGCGTCAGTGGCTCTTAAAACCTTTAATTAGTAAAGAGCATATTGAGAGGCGTTTGAATGCTGTTTCGGAGTTTTTAACTAAAAGACAAAAAAGGAATGAAATAGAGGAGGTGCTTTTACGAATCGTTGATATAGAACGTTTAATTTCGAGGCTTTCGGTTGGGATAGGCAATTCCCGCGATTTGGTGAATTTAAAATTATCACTTGGAGAAGTTGATAAAATAAAAAATCTTTTGCGCGATAATTTTGAAGCGACTTTAATTGGCGACCTGGTAAGTAACATCAATTCGGATTTGGATAATGTAATTAAAATTGTAAATGAAAGTATTGTGGACGAACCCCCCATAGATGTTAAAAACGGAGGAATGATAAAACAGGGTGTTGACAGCGATTTGGATGAAATAAAAGATAGCATTAAGGATAGCAAAAAATGGATACAGGAATTGGAAGCAAGAGAACGAGAGCGAACCGGCATCAACTCATTAAAAGTCAAGTTTAATCAGGTATTTGGCTATTATATCGAGATTACAAAATCTAATTTAGATTCGGTGCCGGCAGATTATTATAGAAAGCAAACTCTTGTAAATGCCGAAAGATTTATTACTCCTGAACTAAAACACCACGAAGAAATAATACTGACTGCCGAAGAAAAAATTAAAGATCTGGAGTACAAACTATTTTTGGAGACTGTTCATAAAGTGTTGGAATTTACCATTGAAATGCAGCAGGCTTCAAAAGCTGTCGCGGACGTTGACTGCCTGATTTCATTCTCGTTGCTCTCCGAGCAAAATAGTTACTGCCGCCCTGAAGTAGTTGAAAACGGTGAGCTAAAGTTAGTTAACGGACGCCACCCGGTTGTGGAAAAGCTTCTGGAGGAAAGGGAATTTGTTCCAAATGACGTGGAGCTTAATCAAACAGACAAACAATTATTAATTATTACCGGCCCCAATATGGCGGGCAAATCCGTGTATATTAGACAGACCGCGCTTATAACATTAATGGCTCAAATGGGGAGTTATGTCCCGGCCGAATCGGCTTTGGTAAGCATTGTAGATAAAATTTATGTTAGAAGCGGAGCTGCCGATGTAATAACCTCGGGATTATCGACATTTATGGTTGAAATGGTGGAAACAGCCCACATCTTAAATAATGCTACCAGTAAGAGTTTAATTATTATGGATGAGATAGGCCGCGGGACGAGTACATACGATGGGGTTAGTATTGCGTGGGCTGTTGCGGAATATTTGGTGAATAATGAAAAAATCAGCCCGAAAACTATGTTTGCTACTCATTATCACGAACTTCAGCGTTTGGAAGTCGACTACCCTGAAAAAGTGAAGAACTTTCAAGTAAGTGCAATAGAACAAAACGGTGAACTTACATTTTTGCATAAAGTAGTGTCGGGAGGGGCTTCTCATAGTTATGGAATAGCTGTTGCAAATTTGGCGGGTGTTCCTAAAGAGGTTACGGAAAGAGCAATGAAAGTATTATCAACTTTGGAAACGCGCGATTTTGATTTTGAAGACTGGCTGGAAGGTGGAACTCATTTGGATAAGAAAAGGAATCAATTTGATAAAACTAATACAGAAAAAAGCAATCTTTTGTTGAAAGAATTGAAAAGTATTGACCTTGATAAGTTGTCGCCTTTAGAAGCGCTGAACTTTCTTTCGGATCTGGTTGAAAAAGTTAAATAGGGTTGCCCGTGCCACAGTTCCTTGGATCTTATTTCATCTGATCTAGGTTTCTGCGGCATGGGCGGGTGGTTATGCGTCGTCCTTCCCATTGCCTTGTGGTGGTGGGTTGTTCCTTCGGAACTGAGTCCAGTAGGGAATTCGTTCGTTTCTCCTTCTGGCAAGGATTCCTAAGATGGCCACGATTGGAAGCACCCCCGCTGCAATCGCCAAAACAATCGGCAGAACGTCGCTAAGCCCAGATGGCATACTTCACCTCCTATAAACGTAAAGTGCTATGATTATAGCACTACACTATGAGTTGTTATATTTAGTCTACTTCAAATATTTAATGGTAAAAGAACACTCAAAAACTCATAGCTGTATAATTCATTTATGCCCAGAATAAAAGAACTACCTCAAAACGTGGTTCAAAAAACAGCCGCCGGAGAAGTAATAGAGAGGCCGGCATCAGTTGTAAAAGAACTAATTGAGAATTCCATTGATGCAGGTGCCTTGATTATAAAAGTAGAAATAGAAGGTTCGGGATTAAGAAAAATCGCTGTTTCCGATAACGGAGAGGGAATGGAGCCGGAAGATGTTTTATTAAGTTTTTTACCTCATACTACAAGTAAAATATTTTCCGAAGATGACTTGGTTTTTGTCAGATCTCTTGGTTTTAGAGGGGAAGCGCTCGCAAGTATTTCGGCTGTTTCTGAACTCGCAATTAAAAGCCGACACGTTTATCAAAATATTGGCACTCAGGTGAATATTTCTTTTGGAAAATTTGAAAAAACTTCCGCTCTGGGGATGGACATCGGAACACAGGTGGTGGTTAAAGATTTGTATAAAAATGTTCCCGCCCGAAGAAAGTTCTTAAAAAGCGACCGAACTGAAACAAAACATATTTTTAGTATTGTAATAAAATATGCGTTGACTTATTTGGATATCGGTTTTGTCTTGTTTAAAGACCGGGATGAGGTTTTTACTTTAATACCCAATCAATCTGCTGAAGAAAGAGTAAAAATATTATTGGGCGAAGGTTTCCACGATAATTTAATTAAATTACAAAACGAGAAAGACTTAATTAAACTAGAAGGATTTATTCTCAAACCGCAAATTTCTTCTGAAACGAAGTCCAATCAATATTTATATGTTAATAAAAGAAGTGTGTCGAATAATCTGGTTTCTAACTCAATAAAAGAAGCTTATGGTTCCTTTCTGGAGCCGAGGACATTCCCGGGTTTTATTTTAAATTTAACTGTTCCGTTTGATATGGTGGATGTAAACGTCCACCCAAGAAAAGAAGAAGTAAATTTTTGGAACGATAAATACATTTACGACTATGTTTTTAGTTCGGTTAGAAATTTGTTGAGTTCGGAAGATTTAACTTATAAAACCGATATAGAAGGATTGAATTTGAACAAAAAGCCCTCTCCATATTTATTTCAGCATCTTAAGGATTCAGTGCAGTATTGGGATGTTAGGAATATTGGAAATGAAAATGAAGAAATAATTCAAATAGCAAACACCTTTTTAATAAAAGAATTAAATAATGGATTGTTGATAGTAGATCAGCATGCTGCCCACGAGCGGATTATTTACGAACAGTTTTTGGAGAGTTTCAATAATAAAAAATCGGAGAAATTGTTATATGTTTTGGATCAGCCCGAATATGTTAATTTTTCATTTATGGAATCCGAAATACTGAAAGACCATATTACTTCTATTCGGAGTCTCGGTTTTGAACTGGAAGAATTTGGACAGAACCAATATAAAATAGGTGCTATTCCCAGGCTGTTCAAAGACCAAAATATTTCCGAGGTGCTTAAAGAGATAATTTCGAACTTACAGGAAAATAAACTGGCGTTAGAAACAAAAAGGATCAGAAAGACAATTTCTTACTTGGCATGCAGGAGCGCGATTAAAGCCGGCGAATACCTGACATCAGAACAAAGGAAGAATTTGCTGGAAAAACTTTCCCTTACCAAAACCGGTTATACATGTCCTCACGGCAGACCGGTGAAAATAGAAGTCAGTAATAGAAGCTTAAATAAAATGTTTAAAAGGGTTAAATAGACTGAAAAATAGGCTACGTCAGTAAATATCCAAACTCATTCTGAGTGTCAATTTTTCTTGTAACTTTTCTGCCGGTTAATTTAATAAATTTCAACAAGATAGCGTTTTCTCTTTTGGCCACATTCGCCTTTTTAGTCATGGATTCCTTATTTGCTGTAACTAAAATTGTTTTTCCCGGAACCCTTGCAAGTTTTTCAATTAAATTTTTTTGCTGTCTCCAAATTGCCGGAACCAGTTTTAGCATTAAAACCAAATCCGGTTCATTACTGCAATATTCATTCCATTTTCTTTGTTCAAACGATTCGTTGTAAAGTTTTATTTCGGGTATGCCAAGCTTAATTTTTGATGAAGGCGAGTTTTTTCTATAAAATTTTTGAAATCCATTCAATATTTTATAAGATTTAGCATCTGTATCTATCCAAATATATTGTTCTAAATTTAAAGCGTTTTCGAACGGAAAAGTTAACGGGTAAAGTCCTCCCCCAATATCCATTATAATCTTGCTTTCCTTTATTAGATCTTCAATTTGTGTGTGAAAGAGTTGAATATGTTCCAAACGTTCATTTGTAGAGACATGTTCTCTTACAGCTTCGGCAAAAAGATCGGTAATTTTTTCTAAGTCGTTTTTTTCCAAAGCTTCGTCCAGTCTTTTAATTGTTTCCTGAGTTTTACCGCCCGAACCTTTATTTCTATACTGCCTTAAATCATAATAAATTTCCTTTTTAACTTCTTTGAGCATGTTTTTAAACGCAGTATTCTTTTCGATTTTTCGGAGATCCGATGTGTTAATAATGTTCTTCAAATCAGAGTGTTTGTTCACTTTGTCTTCAATTCTTTTTGTTACTTCGTCAAGGGTGATTTTATATGTTCTTGTTATTCTGTGAGCGTACACTAATATTAGATGCGAGGACGATATTTTACCGGCAGACTGACCAGTTGGATTATTTTCGACAGTGTTGCTCATAAATTAAATATATCATTTAAATTGTGACCTCACTCGGATAATTTATAGAAGTAACCTCTTGACACTCATGCCATCAGAGTGCTATATATTTTTACGCTTACATTTTTCGAGATTGTAAAGGGTAAAGTCTTAAAAAGTAATTTTATTTTGAAGGAGGAATTTTATGTCAAAAATTAAACCATTGGCCGATTATTTACTTATTGAACCTTTGCAAAAAGAAACCACATTACCCTCAGGAATTGTTATTCCCGATACAGCTAAAGAAAAACCACAAGAAGGAAGAGTGGTAGAGGTAGGCCCGGGTAAGCAAGATGAGGATGGCAAGAGAATAGGAATGGAAGTAAAAGTCGGAGATAAAGTAATGTTCAAAAAATGGGGAGGAACAGAAGTAAAAGTTGAAGGAAAAGAAATGCTTTTAGTTAAAGAGGAAGATGTCCTCGCAATAGTTGAAGGATAAATTTATCGAAGGAGGAATTAATTATGTCAGCAAAAATGATTATTTATGGAGATCAGGCAAGAGCAAAACTCAAGTCAGGAGTTGATAAGCTTGCAAGAGCAGTTGTAGTTACTTTAGGACCAAAGGGAGGAAATGTAGGAATAGATAAATCTTACGGAGCCCCCCAAGTAGTGCATGACGGAGTTACCGTAGCAAAGGAAGTTGAACTGGAGGATAAGTACGAAAATATGGGTGCGCAATTAGTTAGAGAAGCCGCTTCAAAAACAAATGACGTTGCCGGTGATGGTACCACTACCGCAACAGTTTTAGCGCAGGCTCTGGTAGATGAAGGATTGAAAAATATTTCCGCGGGGGCGAATTCAATGATTTTGAGAAAAGGTCTGGAAAAAGCTACTAACTTGGTTGTGGAGGAAATCAAAAAACTTGCCAAGCCTATTTCTAATAAAGAAGAAAAGGCTCAGGTTGCTGTTAACTCCGCCCAAAGTGAAGAAATTGGCAATTTGATCGCAGAAGCCATGGAAAAAGTAGGTAATACCGGGGTTATTACGGTTGATGAATCAAAAGGTTTTGATTTGGAACTAGAGTATAAAGAAGGAATGATGTTTGATAAAGGTTACGCTTCCGCATACTTTGTAACAAATGCCGAAAAAATGGAAGCGGTAATTGAGGATCCTTTCATACTGGTTACCGATTCAAAAATTTCGAGTCTGCAGGATTTGCTTCCTTTGCTCGAAAATTTTGTGAAAGTTTCAAAGAATTTGGTTTTAATTGCGGAAGATGTAGACGGTGAAGCTTTGGCGACACTTGTTGTGAATAAATTAAGAGGTACATTTAACGCACTCGCAGTAAAAGCTCCGGGATTCGGCGACAGAAGAAAAGCGATGTTAGAAGATATTGCTGTATTAACCGGTGCTACTATGTTGAGCGAGGAAATGGGCAGAAAACTGGAATCGGCTACAGTTGATGATTTGGGCAGGGCCGAAAGAGTAATTTCAGACAAAGATAATACAACAATTGTTGGAGGGAAAGGTGACCAAGGAGATATTAAAAAGAGAATTTCCCAGATTGAAAAACAAATCGAGCAAACCACATCGGATTATGACAAAGAAAAGCTTCAGGAAAGACTTGCAAAGCTTAGCGGAGGAGTTGCGGTAATAAGTGTTGGGGCTGCTTCGGAAACAGAATTGAAAGAAAAGAAAATGAGAGTGGAAGATGCGGTTAATGCAACAAAAGCAGCTGTTGAAGAAGGAATAGTTGCGGGAGGTGGAATCGCGTTTTTAAGAGCGAGAGAAGTATTGAATACCTTGAATCTTGAAGGTGACGAGGCAACCGGAGTTAAAGTTTTGTTCGAAGCTCTTGAAAGACCGGCCAGAATGATAATAACTAACGCGGGTGAAGATCCCGGAAAGGCACTTGGAGAAATTGAAAGAAAATCAAAAGAGGAAAAAAATCCGAATTTAGGGCTGAACGTTTTAACCATGAAATATGTAGATATGGTTAAAGAAGGTTTGATTGACCCGGCGAAAGTTACCAGAAGCGCTCTTCAGAATGCCGTAAGTGTTGCGACAATGATATTGACTACGGAATGTTTGGTAACCGAAGCTCCCAAGAAGGAAGAAAAAGGTATGGCCGGACCAGGAATGGGTGGCATGGGTGGAATGGGCGGTATGGACGATATGATGTAATGTCGGAGTAAATGGTTTGGATTTTAATTGTTTTGGTATAATTATTAGCTAAACTAATTAAAACTTATTTGCTTTGAAATGAAGTTTAGACCCCTGTGAAAAAACGGGGGTTTTTTATTTTCTTTTGAGTATGTATACTGCGGTTAAGAGATCTGATGAAAGGAGATCGATCATGACGTCCATGAATGGAAGTTTCCTCGTTTGTTTGAGGAATGGGGAGAAGTTCCTGGTGGATGGGTGGCTGGAGCACGCCCTTAGCGCATTTGAGTACGCTAGAAGTTTGGCTCGCAACCAGACAGAGCGATCTCAAGCATGGGCATGTATAGGGCTCACCTATCTGGAGATGTTAGAGAGGGAGAAAGCCGATGAGGCTTTCCAGATGTCCTCCTTAAATGCGAAGGTTTGCGGGTATGCGAACGTCACCTTGGAAGCCGATCGGAATAAAGCGCTGATGGTGCTTGAAAAAGGTGATGCAGCCCGGGCAAGACGTCTGGGACAGCTAACATTGGACGAAGCCTCAAAACTAGGTCGGAGGGATCTGATCTGGTTTGTGCACGTGGTAACGCGTGCTCAAGTTAGGTTGCATAAGACTGGAGACCTGGTCAAAACGGAAGCCCTTTACTGGGTCCTGCGTGAGATCTTGGAATATCTCTATGCGGGATGCGTAGGTTCCGGCGAGGTTACCAGACAGTTATGGTGGAATGGCATTAAAAAGTCCCACCGGGATATGTACGGGGTGCTTCTTGCTCCGTTCATGCTTCTAGTGAATTTCCACCGTGCTCGCAGACAGGTGAAGTCTACCTCGAAATCTCCTCTTTCTCACCAACCATAAAAAGTAGAGAGGAGTTGGGAAGCTCACACATGGTTACCCCAGCAGTGTGTGCTCTACGGCTGATGAAAATGCACCACAAGTGCAAATTACGTTGGCTGCTTCCCGATCCTGATATATTTTTAATCCCATAATTGTTATTTGCTATAAGGTGTGTATACTGCGGTTAATATCCATAGATAACTGGAGGTGTAAGGTGAGTGTATTTAGTGTGTGTATCCAGTGGGGAGAACAGATGAGGGAGCAGGGAAAGCGTGAGCAGGCGCTAGACCTTTTCGAGCTAGCGAGGGACAAATCGGCGACGCGTTCAGATCGCGCGTTGGCGTGGGCTCATATAGGGCTCACATACTGGTTGCTGCGGCAAGGTTGTAGGAGCAAAACGCAACAAGTTGAATATGCCAAACTTGCCGAGCAGGCCTTCGAAGTATCTCTTGCGCTGGCGCGTGAGTCGCGAAACAGAGCGCGAACGGTCGAGGTGATGCGCCACATCGCCAGAATGAGGTTGGATATGGGCTATGTGAATGAAGCCCTTAGAATCGGGCTTGATGCCATGGGGCATGCAGCGGAAATGCAACGGCGCGACTTGGTGTGGTTCACACACCTAGTGGCAATGGCTCAAATCCGGCGACATCTGGTTGGTGAACTGCCGAGGAGTGTCCCTGTGCAGTGGGTCAAGCGCGAGATCAAGGACTACTTGGAGACAGGTGTCCTTGACCAAAATGAAGTCGCCAAACGGGCCTGGCGAAATGGGATTTTAAGGTCCCATCAGGAGTTATATGGAGCTTTGGCTCTGCTTTTCCTCCTGAAGAATTACCTCCAAGCCCGCCTAAGACTCATGCGTCATAAGGCAATGCCTGCGGCTCGCTAACTTATCTTCCTGCCCATACAAAGTAGAAAGTTGTGGGAAGCTCACATAATTGCCACTCCCCCGCAATGTGTGCTCTACGGTCAACGTAAACGCAACACGCATTGACTGCTTCCCGAACCAAACTTATTTTATTAATTTATATCTGAGTAATTAAATTAAAGCTTAAATTATTAATTCGAATTAAAAATGCCGCCCTCATTTCGAGCGGCACTTTACTCACAGTTTTTCATTCATCCAAGATTGGCGGAGGCAAAGTATCGGCTTCTACCTGATTTTCGTCCACAAACTACTCCTTTCACAGTATTTTTTTCTTAACTTCTATTTTCTTCGGCTTTTCCTCTTCAACTTTTGGGATTGTAACCATTACAACTCCGTTTTCTACTTCAGCCTTGGCTTTGGAGCCATCCACCATTCTTGGCAGGCTGGTTGAGTAGCTGAATGAAGTTTGCCTTGTGCTTTTATATACTACTTTCTTCTCTTTCTTTTCCTCTTCGGTTTCTTGGTGTTCGCCGTTAATTGTCAATACGTTTCCTTCAACGGTGACATTAACTTTTTCCTCGGGAATACCTGGAACTGAGGCTTTTACCACTACATCATTATCGGTCTCATATATATCTAATCCAGAAGAAGAAGAAAGTTCAGGCCAATTTGTTAAAGATGGCCATGTATCTTCGTCAAAAAAGGAAGGCCAAACAGGTAACATTTTACTCCATCTTACTAATGCCACTTTTCTCACCTCCTATTCAACTTATATTTAATAATTTGGTTAAATAGTTAATTTCTGGTGCGTGGTTATAGTAAACTTTTTTATAACCAACACGTTATCACTATACAAGTATGAGTGCTAGCCTGTCAAGAGGTTTTAAAAAAAAATATAAATAAACTATAAGTCTTATGTGAAATTTTAATTATCAAAATTAAATTTTTTTAAAATATTTGAATAGTCCTTAAGAACTTTATATGACCAGTCATTTTTATTAAAATGGATCATATTTTTTGTAGCGATTTCTTCAGTAATTTTCCGTTTCATATAAATAAGCTGAATATTCATTAGTATTCTCTCAATTATATTAATTAGAAAGCTTGAATTTGAATTTCCTAATTCAACGCTGATTGTATTTATGTCCATTCTACAGTTAGATAAGTGGTCGAATATCCAGCTGTTTCTTTTTATGAATTTGAAATATGTATTATTTTTATCATATATAGGGTGCATCATTAATATTTCGTGGGCGACATATAAACTTCTTTTGTTTTTATCCCATTCCATATTGTTTTCATCTATAAAAATGTTGGGACAGATTTTTTGAATAGGATCTTTGTCGGTTCTATATTTCCTTAAAGATTTTAATATTAAGGTTACAAATAATCTGGTAATCCACAATCTGTTTTTTTGCGAAATAATGAAGATGTCGATATCGTCTTTGTCATGTGCATTAAAGGCTGCTGTGGCACCTGTTATGCCAATAAACTTTATCCACGGAACTTTTTTTAATGAGTCAAATACGTATTTGTGAACGTCTATTAAACTTATGCTCGAATTTTTCCTTTCTTCCCAGTTTATATTCTTAACGCCATTTAATGAATACTGATTATTTTCCAATTTTATCTGACCTTTTTTTTCAAGTTTTTTAAGACCTTTTCTTAACGCTTTATTTCCTATTTTTTTATTTGTGATTAAATATGTGCTAAGTTGAAAATAACTGAGCGGATAGTTAAAGATACTTCTATATGCCAGAGTTCTTTTTACAGCCATTTCTACTTCGGAATAAAATTTTCTTTGAGTCTGTTTGTCTTTTGGTGTATTTATAAAATGTTTTTTCATTTGTCAGATTGAAAGTGATGAATCCAATATTTCATTAACGAGCGTATCTGCTTCTTTGTTTTTTGTTCTTGGAATATGCTTGTAGGTTATTTCGTCAAAGTGTTTTTCCAATTCCCTTACCTTTTTAAAAAACCCCATAATTCTGGCCGCTTTCACTTTATATAAGCCATTTAATTGTTTGACGACCAGTTCACTATCCAATTTGCAGGTCAGCTTTTTTATTCCACTGGATACTGCAGTTTCAATTCCGAGTATGAGTGCCTGATATTCAGATTCATTGTTCGTTGAAGTTCCAATATATCTTCCGTTTTTTTTAATTAAATTTTCTTTGTGGTCTTTCAATAACGCCGCTATAGCTCCCGGTCCTGGATTTCCTCTGGCGCCACCGTCAGTGTATAAAATGGCCTTTTTAATTTCGCTGCTCATAATAATAATTCTTAAACAAATAAGTAAAGAAGCTAAAGAAAAAGCCCACAGAAGCTCCTAAGATTGTGTTCAAAAATACATTTCTATATTCCTTTTTTGTTATTGGCGTTTCCGCAACTTTAGATACACTTATCATGGGGTCGCTTTTCTCGTTTATTTTTTGAATTGATTCTAAAGTCGAATCCACCAATGATTTCCACCTCTCCGAGGCGTTTTCGAATGTATACCCTTTTATGGAAATAGTTATCAGCTGAGGACCGGTTTTTTTCACTTTCAAATTTCTGGATAATTCTCTAAGGGTGTATTCAGTAACAGGAACGTTCATTTTATCTAAGGTCGCGCTTTTAATGTCAATGCTTTCCACCAGTCCGGTTAACGAATTTGTATAAAACTGGGCAGTCTGTTGCGCATAATATCCTTCATAGCTAAAATACTCGTTAGTGTTCTTTTCAATTTGCCTTGTTACGAATAAAGAACCTGAAGACACATATTTTTGCGGTATTATAAAAAATGAAGCAATTCCTATAACCACTCCGATTAATGTATATACTGAAATGAGTTTAATATTTGTTTTTAGGATTTCAATTATTACCCTAAGTTCCATATTCAGATTATATAGCACGATTATACTATTTACACATAGGTTGGCATTCTTAGTTTGGATTTAACTTTCATATCTGTTCATTAAATCTTGTAAATATACCCATATAAAAATATACTTAATGTAATGCCCGTTCAGAAACAAGTTATACAAAAGACTGCCCTTGCACCAACGGTATTAATAGCAGGCGGAGCCGGGTTTATAGGATCTCATTTAGCTGAAACTTTATTATTGAAGGATGCGAGAGTTGTTGTATTGGATAATTTTAAAACCGGTAAACGTAACTACGTAGAACATTTACTAAATAATCCGAAATTCGCACTTTTTGATGTTGATATAAGCAGAGGGCTTCCCGAAGAAATAGGGACTGTTGATTATATTTTTCACTTGGCAGGGTTGGAATCATACCTATTTAATCAAAGCGACGTCAATTTAGACGCATTGTTGACTAATGCCTTAGGTACTAAAAACCTATTAGACCTTGCGACAAAATCACAGGCAAAATTTGTACTCGCCTCCACAATAGACGTTTATCAGGGAATGATGTCTCCTGTTGATTTAAATAAATATTTTGGGGGTACAAATGAAGAAGAAAAGAAATTCTCCTTAACTGAAGCAAAAAGATACGCTGAAGCTTTGGTTTGGGAATATTTTAAGAAAAATACGGTAAATGCAAGAATTGTGCGAATTCCCGAGGTGTATGGACCGAAAATGGATTTTAGCGCCGCGGGAAATTTAGGTAGCATGCTGAACGATATGGTTAATAAGAAGAATTTGACCGTTTTTGGTGACGGTTCTAAAAAGCAGTATTATTTGTTTGTTTCGGACGTAGTATCCGGGTTGGTCAAGTCATTGTTTAGCCCGAATACCGAGGGCAAGATTTTTAATTTAGTCGGGAATGAACCATTTTCAAGTTTAGAAATAGCTTATTTATTAAAGAGTTTAGCTGATGGAAGTGTGGATATTAAGTTCAAGCCCGAACCGTCAAGCTTCAATTTTTTTGATGTTAAATCGCCGGACAGAGAGAACTTGGAAATTTTAAAGTGGGAAGCGAAGATCCCGTTTAGAACAGGTTTGATTAAAACACTGACAGCTTTCGGTTATAACGTTAATGAAAATACCTTCAAACCTACAAAATTAATTGAGGAAAAGCTAAAGGCTAAAGTTGCCGTAAGTTCCTTGGCGCCTGTTCAGGAAATGACACCTCAGACTGCGGAAGTAAAACAGGGAATTACATCATTAGCTGAAGTTAAAGAAATGCCGAAACAAGAACAGTTTGTGGAGAGTGCTTTCCCTCAACAGCAATATAATGAAAAAAAAGGTTTGGGTTTGAAATTTAATTTTCCCGGAGTGTCTTTTGGATTTAATAATAGAATTTTAATTCCCATATCTATACTACTTTCTTTTATTTTGATTTTTATTATATTACCCGTAGGTCAAACATATTTCACCGTTAAAGCGGCCGTAAAATCATTGGAGCAAATTCCTACTTTAGTAACCCAGCTGGATTCTGAAACCTCAAAAAACAAAGCAAATGAAGCTTACATCAGTTTTTCAAAAGCGCAGAATTCTTTTTCTAAAGTAAAGTGGATATTTAAAATTCTCGGCAGATCCGAACAGCATGATTCTATAAACGGTCTTCTGTCTTCCGCATCTTATTTTTCCAAGTCGGCTTATAATTTGTCTAAAGCTGCAAACCCGTTTAATCAAATTTGGGAAACTATAAAACCGAATTCGAATAAGTATTTAGTTGATGAAGATTTTGACCTGGCGAAAGTTAATATTGAAATAGCAAAAAACAATCTGCAGCTGGCTCTGGCAAACATAAAGAACACCGACATTAATACACTTCCGCAGAGCTTGATCCCAGAGGTATTGGAGTATGAAAAAATGATTAACAACGTTTCCGATGGCTTAGACGTGCT